>Ga0116143_10002301_pt1 | contig 21037 bp, 19 predicted proteins | sample AD_UKC034_MetaG_FD_89745 | JGI IMG/M metagenome (GOLD analysis project Ga0116143, IMG submission 89745) | Active sludge microbial communities of municipal wastewater-treating anaerobic digesters from USA - AD_UKC034_MetaG | ecosystem: Engineered > Bioreactor > Anaerobic > Digestate | place: USA...
CTTTCTTTGGTAATACGAAGTGTAAGCGGATAAGTACCGTCTTTATTCTTTTTCTTTCTGAGTACGATTTTCACTGTAGCCATAACACAAGAATTTGGTACAACATAGGTACAACATTTTGCCTTGTTTTATGGGTTTGAGTGGAACTATATTTTTTAACAAATGTTGATAATCAGAATGATAATACCATATCAGACCACATGAATACATAATATCAAGGACTGAAAATCCTTGTGTCGGCGGTTCGATCCCGCCCCACACCACAAAGACCTCAGCAGAAATGTTGGGGTTTTTTGTTTTAACCCGCATACGCAACAGCAATCTTCGCCCCCACTTTTGCATTGTGTTTGATCAAAGCAATATTCGCTTCGAGGCTTTCACCTTTTGTGTTTTCGGCGATGTATTGCAGAATAAACGGAGTTACGTTTTTGCCGGCAATATTTTTTTCTTTCGCCGCTTTCAATGCCTGCAGAATATGCACTTCCATTTCATCGGTAGCAATTTCCTGTTCAGCGGGCACAGGATTGGCAATTAATACAGAACCGGTTAGTCCTAATTTCCATTTAGTAGCAAGCAAGCCTGCAATGACTGAAACAGAATCCAATCGTAAAGGAGAAAGAAATCCGCTTTTGCGGGAATAAAAACTGGGAAATTCATCCTGGCCATAGGTAATAACAGGTATCCCCTTTGTTTCCAAATATTCCAGGGTCAACCCGATATCCAGAATTGATTTTACACCGGCTGATACTACCGCCACAGATGTTTGCGCCATCTCCGTCAGGTCAGCAGAGATATCCATACTTGTTTCTGCACCACGGTGCACACCACCGATGCCCCCGGTTACAAATATTTTGATGCCTGCCATATCAGCTATCCGCATAGTGGCCGCAACAGTTGTTGCTCCATATAAGTTTTGACTGATGACATAAGGCATATCCCGTAAGCTCACTTTCCATACCTCTTTTGCTTTACCAAAATATTCCAGTTGTTCGTTGGTCAGTCCCACATAACATTTACCATTAAAGATGGCGATCGTTGCTGGCACAGCACCATTGGCCCTTACTACTTCTTCCACTGCCAACGCCGTTTCCACATTCTTTGGGTAAGGCATTCCGTGCGAAATGATGGTTGATTCTAATGCAACAACCGGTTTGTTGTTTGTCAGCGCCAGTTGTACCTCAGGATGTATTTCCAATAGTGAATTCATCAGGAGGGATAATATTTGGTGATGAGCTCTAATAATTTTTCCTGGTTAAGGTGTGTGGCAATGGCGCCGTTTACCTGTAATATTTCTGCAGATAAGGTATGCGCCAGTTTAAGACAATCCATGTCATCTTTGCCCAGGTGTTTGCCCAATATAAAGCCTGACAGGGAACCATCGCCGGCACCGGTGCAATCGACCACTTCAAGGGAAGGAGCAGGAAGTGTAATTGCTTTTTCTTTATTGTACAATGCAGAGCCCATTTTGCCGTTGTGCAACCAGATATTCTGCACTCCTTTTTCCAGCAATTGCTGTATCTGCATTTGCGTCATAGAAGCCTGTTCTGAACAAAGCACCGGCAATTCATCTTCATTGGGAGTTATCATATACAACCCATCGAGGTTAACGTTGGTGAATTTTTTAGCCGGTGGAACTGAAACTGGCTCTAACACAAACGGAATCCCGGTTTCTTTACTGAACGCAAGTAGCCATTCTGCCGTATCAACACTGATATTGGCATCGGCTAACAGGAAGGAAGCGGTTCTTAGCAGCTTAATATGCCCGGCCAAATGTTCCGGTGTGATCAAATGATTAGCAGCATTCGTTAAGAAAGCAGAAAACAATGAACCGTCTACATTCAGGATACCGGTGTATTTTCCGGAAAGCCCCTTTTTCGTAATAGAAGCATCCAGTTTAACTCCCGCATTAATACAAACCTGTTTTAACCAGTCCCCATCACTGTCATCTCCAAAAACACTGATCAGTTGAACCGGTACACCCAGCAAGGCTAACTGATGAGAAATGTTGCGGCTTACGCCACCGGCAGTTTTTGTAACGGTGGCATCATTGGTAGTGGCAAACAGCATATTATCGGTAGCATGAAACAATTCATCTACTAATGCGGCACCTATACAGATTACAGGAGTTGACATGCTGCAAATGTAAAGGCAAAGAACTATTCTTCTTTTCTCTTTACAATTAAAAACCAATCATTCTCCAGTGGCAGGTAGCCATAGTCATAGCAGTAATAATATGTTTTGCCCGTTTTAGTAGTATATAGATGTGTAATGTATTTGAACTGGAACCCCAGTCGTTGCAGTTTGTCTTTATTGGCCTTTGCTGTTTCTTCAGTATCTGGTAAAACCGACTCCAGCACTTTCCGGTTTTTCAGCAATGCGTTATTAATATTACGCACCAGCGGACTTTGTCCTCCCTTTGCCTTTTGTTCATTATTATAATTATTCCTGCAGTAATCGTTACAAAACTTCTTGTCAGCCCGCCCTTTTAATACGTTGCCACAGGCCAAACAGGTTCGCTTATCAGATTTTTCTTTGAACATAGATAAAGGTTTAGAGCTTTAATATACAACTATTTATCCGTGTACAAACGTTTCTACACGTTTAGCTTCGGGAGTAAACGGGTAAAAACCGGCTACCGCTTTTCGCCACTATCATCTTTGTGTTGTCAATCGGAAATGACGTCACCGGCTGACTGAGATAACAAAATTCAAAAATCGTTTCCGCAAAACCGTAAAGGCACGGAAGCATAAAACTTAAAGTTATGTACGCATTAAAAAACAAAGTACAATTGATCGGCAACCTGGGTAACGCACCAGAAGTGAGAACATTAGAAAGCGGTAAAAAAATGGCCCGTTTTTCCGTAGCCACTAATGAAAACTATCGCAACGCCAAAGGCGAGAAAGTAACCGAAACACAATGGCACAACCTGGTCGCCTGGGGTAAGGTAGCTGAGATCGTTGAAAAATTCCTGACCAAAGGAAAAGAAGTTGCTATCGAAGGAAAGCTTGTTAACCGTAGTTATAATGACAAAGAAGGGAACAAGAAATACGTCACCGAGATACAAGTGAACGAGTTGCTGTTGCTGGGCGTAAAGTCTACTGAAGCATAAATACAGTTGGCCACAGACGAACACAAATAAACACAGAATATGTTTATGTGAATGTCTGTGGCCTTTTTTATTTCAATTCTAAATATTAGTAATGCATACTTTTCCATTGAAGAATGAAACCTATGAGATTATTGGTCTTTGCATGGAAGTACAAAAAACACTCGGCTTTGGTTTTTCTGAGGCTGTATATAAGGATGCTATAGAAATTGAGCTTCGTGGCATGGAATTGCCATATTTCAAGGAAAAAGAACTGGAAGTTGAATACAAAGGGGAAAAACTAAAACATAAATTCTTTGCTGATTTTATTTGTTATGACAGTGTGATTGTTGAAATTAAATCTACCGACAAAGGCATTACAGATGATTATATTGCACAGACACTAAATTATCTGCGGGTTTCCGGTAACTCTGTCGGGCTAATAATTAATTTCGGCAAAAGAAAGTTGGAATACAAAAGATTGATTTTGTAAAAAACACTTATAAATCTGAGTTCATTTGTGTTCATCTGTGGCTAAAAAACTAAACTGTGGCAACATTCATCCCAGATATAAACAACGAGGTGTTTCAGCTGGCTATCCAGCTCGTCAATCAGAGCAATCGCAATATCTTTCTCACTGGCAAGGCGGGTACAGGTAAAACAACATTTCTTAAATATATCAGGGCTAATTGTCCAAAGCAGATGGCAGTGGTGGCGCCAACAGGAGTGGCAGCTATAAATGCCGGTGGTGTTACCATTCATTCTTTCTTTCAACTACCGCTTGCACCGTTTATTCCAGAAACAAAAGGAACAGGATTTCAAAACAACAACCAGGAAATTTCCAATAAGCATAGTCTGCTAAGCCGCTTGCGGTTCAACAGCGACAAGAAAAAAGTATTACAGCAATTGGAATTACTGGTGATTGATGAGATCAGTATGGTCCGATGTGATACTTTGGATGCTATTGATACTGTATTACGTCATATCCGCCAGCGGCCCAATGAACGGTTTGGCGGAGTTCAATTACTTTTCATCGGCGATATGCTGCAGTTACCCCCTGTTATTAAAGAACAGGAATGGAATTTATTGTCAGAATACTACAGCGGTCAATATTTCTTCGACAGCAAAGTCCTGCAGGAAGAGCCGCCTGTCTATATAGAATTCAATAAGATCTACCGGCAAAGTGATCAGCAATTTATTGACCTTTTGAACCAGGTTCGTAACAATGAACTGGATGAGGAGGGGATGAAAATTTTGGAAAGCCGTTTTCAACCATCATTCAGGCGTAGTAAACAGGATGGGTATATCGTTCTCACTACACATAATAATAAGGCAAGTGATATTAATGCAAGAGAGCTAGACAGCCTGAAGGGTAAATTATTTTCTTATGAAGCTGAAGTCCGGGATGAGTTTTCTGACCGGGCATACCCGGCGGATGAAGTTTTACATTTAAAGATTGGCGCACAGGTCATGTTCATCCGGAATGATGCGGCAGAAAAAGGAAAACGATATTTCAACGGAAAGATTGGAACCATATCTAAACTGGAAGCCGACAAGATATTTGTGCAATGCGATGATGACCCGGAAATAGAAGTGCAAAAAGAGAAATGGGAAAACATCCGTTATACATTAAACAAATCAACCCGGCAATTGGATTCCGATGTGCTGGGTTCCTTCACCCAATATCCGCTGCGACTGGCCTGGGCCATCACTATTCATAAGAGCCAGGGGTTAACGTTTGAAAAAGCAATTATTGATGCGGGCGCCGCATTTGCACCGGGGCAGGTGTATGTGGCGTTGAGCCGCTGTACCAATCTTGAGGGGATGATATTACAAAGCCGGGTCAACTCTTCCAGCCTGTTCAGCGATCCAAGGATTGCAGCGTTTTCACAGCGAAGTGCAACCGGTGGAGAATTACAAAAGGAGCTGGCTGTTGCTAAAAAGCATTACCAGCAAAGAGTATTGCTTTCCACTTTTGATTTTGCTGTTGCTATCAATAGCAGCAAAGAACTATTGGAGTATTTAGTAGAACATAATTCTTCATTTAATCCTGAATCACTTACCTGGACGGAGGAACTGCTGGGAAAACTGGATAAGCTCCAGGAAACAGCAAAAAAATTTCAGGCACAGTTGCATTTTTTATTTCAACAGCGGGAATCGCCGGAAGAAAACCAACCATTACAAGAAAGAATAAAAGCCGCCGCCACTTATTTTGTATCAGAGATTGTGTTGTTTATTCAATTTATCCAACAATCACCAGCAGTAACTGATAGCCGTCTTCATTCGAAGGACTATAATGAAAGCCTTCGTGAAGTTTTTGCACAATTAGCTATGAAGAAGTTTATGCTGGAAGGTTTTAACGGAAAGTTTGATATGGAGGCCTTTCATCACCGGAAACAAAAATTTGTGTTGCCTTCTATTGCCGTCAATGCTTATGCGGGGGCCTCACAAAAGAAAATGGACAGCCCCCGACCAGTTTTGCATCAGCAATTACGAAAACTGCGTGATAGTATTTGTGCACAGAAAGATCTGCCCATTTATATAGTGGCCGGAAGCAATGCTATTGATGAAATGGCTCTTTATTTGCCCCATACTTTAACCGAACTGAAAAACATCAGCGGCTTTGGTGATGCTAAGGTTCGGCAGTATGGCCAGCAGTTTTTAGATATTATTATTGCTTATAGCAAGAAGAATAACCTCTCATCGCTGATGCATGAAAAATCTCCCAAAAAGGAACCGAAAAAAGCAAAGGAAAAAAAGGGGCCAAAGGTTGACACCAAAGCAGAGTCTTTCCGTTTGTTCAGGGAAGGAAAAACGATCAGCGAAATAGCCAAAGAACGAAACTTTGCTATCCAGACCATTGAGGGTCACCTTGCTCATTTTGTACAAAAGGGGGAAATCAATATTGAAGAATTAGTAAGCCGGGAAAAACTACTGCTGATAGAACCGGCAATAAAAGATTTTAATGGAAAGGCCATCGCTTCTATCAAACAAAAGCTGGGTAATGAGGTAGGATTTGGGGAAATAAAACTGGCAATTGCCTGGTCAGCATTTATAAAGAGTAAATCAGCGGATTAAAGCAACAATTCCCTTTCGAAATTCCCGGGGTTTTCCCGGCAGGGTAAATTCCGCTATCCAGACAAACGAGTTAGCATCCGCTCTTTTTCCTCTTACTTTGCCATCCCATTTTTCAAATGGATTAGTTGAAAAAAATACTTTTTCTCCCCAGCGATTATAGATACTGAACTGGTAGTTATTTATTAGTACCAGGCTGCCTAAGGGGCCGAAGCTATCATTCTTACCATCATCATTGGGAGTAAAGCCGGTTGGAAAATAGACAGCAATACAAGATAAATCAGTTTCCACTTTGCCGGGTGCGGTTACAGTACAAATACCTGCTCCCGAAACAGTAACAGAATAATCACCTGCCGCAAGATTTGAAGCAATGGTAGTTGTTTGCGGAGGGGCGGTGCTCCATAGTATGTTTAATGGTGCAGTAGTTCCTTCTACACTTACTATCAGTGAACCACCCGTGTTGGTCTGGCAATCTGCCATCGTCAACATAGTTGTTATAACATTTAAAGCTGTTACTTGTTTTGTTTTTGTCGAAGGGGCATTGCCGGGACCGCCCACTGTTAAGGTTACATTATAAGTTCCCGGGGCAGAAAATGTATGTGATGGGTTGGCTTCGGCTGAGGTATTATTGACACCAGATACCGGATCCCCAAAGTTCCAGCTAAAGGTTGATGGGCAAAGAGCAGACGTATTGGTGAAGCTGATGGTGCTATTATTTACACAGCTATACGTAAAATCAGCTTCATTAGGCGGCGCCTCACCTATCCATATATCGTCTACGGCAACTCCATCATAATTATTACAAATTGTTCCGGCCCCAAAGATGAAACGAAAGATGACGGAAGGGCGGAAAGCCAGTCCGGGTGCAATAGTGGTGGCTGTTACCCAACCATTACTGCCACCGCCTCCGCGGCAACCACCTGATGTGGCTTGCATATTGCCAGACCATCCTCTTCGTTCAGCAGTAAGAGGCGACAGATATGTAACGGGATCCTGGTTGAACCAGTTTTTTTGTATGCAGTCTGTATAATTTGCCGGGCCGATTGTTATCCAACTGCTTCCATTGTCAATGGAATATTGAAAGGAGGCTCCGTCAAACTGTTGTTCGGTCTCCCAGTTTATCTTAAAAGAGATTAAGGGATAATTGAGATTGGTAAAATCAAAACAAGGACTTTGTATCCATGATGCTTCAGCATTCGTATATGAGCTGCCGGTTAATCCGCCAACAATCCAACACCTGGTACCACCACCTGCTGATGAGATTAGCGGCTTAGCCGGTGTACCCCAGATCCAATCGTTGCCAACGCCACCCGAAACCCACCCGCCGTCAGATGTTTCAAAACCTTCGGTATAGGGAAAGCTGTTGATAGCAGCACCGCATTGGGACTTAAGTTCTGCAAAGCCTATTAATAATAATCCCAATAAATATAGAATCTTAATCATCGTTGTCTGCATTCATGTACTATACCAAACCTCTAATTAAAGCAAACAACAAATGTACGGCTAACGGTTTGTCTGACATATACCAGTGAAACAAAGGTTTAATGGGGTCATAAAACGAAATGGATATATGTCATGCATAGTTCACATTGTTTATTAATTATTCACATTTAAGTGTTATGAATTTGTTACGTTAAACAATATCTATATCTTTCTATTCGAATACTTACTAATTCATTTATGGAGACACTTACAACCCCTGCTTACCGGACCATAAGCAATCATGTTATTGCAGAGGTTCGCCAGAAAATTTCCAATGAACAAAATGCCTTGTTTTCTCTCAGGTCGTATCAACCGGGAGAAGTGATTGCTGATTTCTCTGCAGGAACCATTTCTGCAGAACCAACATATCTGACTGTTCAGGTTGGTGTTGGTAAGCATATTACTCTGCAACCTGAGTTTCTGCAATACATCAATCATGGCTGTGACCCCAATGTTTTTTTTAATACGACAACAATGCAGTTGGTGGCATTAAAGGAATTACAACCGGAAGAAGAAATGACATTCTTCTACCCGTCCACCGAATGGAAGATGACACAGTCGTTTAACTGTTATTGCGGAAGCCCCCATTGTATCGGGAAAATAAAAGGAGCTGCATATTTATCTAAAGAAGCACAGGAGAAATATCATCTTACTGATTTTATTCAACAACAACTGGCAAAACGGCCGGCCAGGAAGAAAGTAGCGTAGTGTATGAAGGTATCTGAAGCCACCCGGTTATTAAAGCCATATACGATTTGGGTACTAGCTCCTCATCTTGAGTCTGACGACCCCAACATTCAGCATTATTATGATTTTACTCAAAGTATAAAAGAGTACACCAAAGTATTTGAAGAATTAAAGGTGGAGTGGAAGTGGCAGCCGGTAACAATGGATAATTTTAAGGCCATTGTAGCATCCATTGCTGAAAGCCAGAATGGGAAAACGCCATTAGTATTAAACCTTTGTGACGGCGATGAGGTAAATGGCACACCCGGTGTATCTGTTATTCATGAATTAGAAAAACAGGGATTGATCTATACCGGCTCGGATGCACACTTTTATACTATTACCACTTCTAAAATACCGATGAAGAAGGCTTTTGATAAAGCTGGAGTGGCAACTGCCAATTGGAGAGTGATAACAGATAAAAAAGGCTCAACCAAAGGTATTTGTAAAAGAGTGGGCACTCCAATCATTATTAAACCGGCCGTTTCCGGGGGTAGTATGGGGGTGTCCGTAAAAAATGTGGTTAACACGGAAGAAGAGCTTGCAAAGCGGGTTGAAGAAATATACAAAGGCTACCGTGGCTGGAACCTGTTGGTAGATGGTTTGTTTGTTGAACAATTTATAACCGGTCCCGAATACACCACTTTTATCACTGGCTCCTCTGACGACCAGGATAATTGTATTGTGTATGAGCCGGTGAAAAGGGTTTTTCATGAATCGCTGCCTGAATCAGAGAAATTTTTATCATTCGACAGGCTTTGGGAGATCTATGAGGATGAATCACCGATGCCGGAAGAAGAAAATTTCTATGAATACCAGCCTGTAAAAGGAGAACTGGTGGCCGCATTAAAAAAGCTAAGCCTTGAAGCGTATAAAGCCTGCGGTGGAAAAGGCTATACACGGATTGATATCCGGCAGGATGCCGCCACCGGCAAATTATATATGCTGGAAGCAAATGCTCAATGCGGATTGAGCGAGGACGAGAATTATACCTCCATTGGAGCTATACTTAAAGCATCCAATGTATCTTTTACAGAAGTAATTGGTGAAATACTGAAGGATGCGCTGCGAAGAAGTATGGTTAAATCAATACCCGTTAGTAAGACGTCCCGGAAATCACCCACCATCAAAAAGACAATTAAGGTCAAATAGTTTTGTCATCACTGGCTAAGTAATGATATTTATATACGTCTACTTATTACCTTAGCAATTCATGAAAGTTTGTGTACTGCAGCCGGATTACTCCACTACCGGAGTTGATTATAAAAACTACGATCCGCCAAGGGATTTATCAGTTTTGATTCCCGAAGCAGAAATACATACTGTTTTCCTCAATAAGCTTACTACTTACAAGCAATTAAAAGAACTCGGTAAGCAAGGTTATGATGTTTTTGTAAATCTCTGTGAAGGATATCTTGAATGGGAGGTGCCAAGCATTGATGTTATTTACACACTTGAAATATTGAATCTTCCTTTTACCGGGCCAACAACCAAACTTTATGATCCTCCAAAGGAGCTGATGAAATATCTCGCCTACTGTGAAGGTGTCAGAACACCCGGTTATGTAATCATTAATGAATTGAAGGATGTGGAAGAGGCGGTGAAGCACCTGTGCTTCCCGTTATTTGTAAAACCCGCCAAAGCCGGAGATAGTCTTGGTGTAGATGAACATTCGTTGGTGAACAATAAAATAGAGTTGCAACAAAAATGTATTAGCATATTGGAAGAATATGGGCCATTGCTGGTAGAGGAATATATCGCAGGCAGAGAGTTCACCGTATTAGTTGCTGCAAACTCAGATGAACATAGTTGCACAGTCTTTCGCCCTGTAGAATATTTGTTTCCTGCAGGCAGAGAATTTAAGACCTATGCACTAAAAACGTCAGAGCTTCATCCTGACTGTAATGTTCCGTGTACAGATGAAGTATTGGATAAGGAACTTCGACAGGCCGCAGAGAAGATTTTTAAAGGTTTTAATGGGGTTGGATATGCACGACTCGATTTCAGGGTAAATAATAAGAACGAAGTTTATTTCCTCGAAATAAATTTTACCTGTTCAGTATTTTATACAGATGGATTTGAGGGCTCAGCCGATTATATTTTAAAACACGACGGGATCGGGCAGGCCGGTTTTTTGCGTCATATAATTGCCGAAGGAATTGCCCGCCATGATCGGAAGAAAAAACCATTTGTAATGAAGGGGAATTCAATTGCCGGTTACGGAATCTACGCCAGTCGTGATATAGCAAAAGGGGAAGTTATTTATAAAGGAGAAGGCCGGGCTCAACGACTCATTACCAGGAGATTTGTAGAAAAGAACTGGAATGAAGATGAAAAGCTGCATTTCCGGAGATATGCTTATCCCGTAAGCGTAGAGCTTTTTATTTTGTGGGATGACGACCCCTCTGAGTGGGCCCCGCAAAATCATAGCTGCGAGCCTAACACAGAATTTGACGGCCTGAATGTATTAGCAATAAAAACTATATTTAAAGGGCAGGAATTGACACTTGATTATGCTCATTTTCTTGATGAGAATATGGAACCATTTCATTGTCAATGTGGTTCTCCTTCCTGCCGTGGTGAGATTTCCGGAATTCTTCATAATTCATTAACCACCCGTGAAGTAAATTTGCAACAGTTAAACGACCTGCATTAAATCCGGTCTCACACCTACTCCATTAAATTTTGCTGATAATCCCGGGTTACCCGGTGCTACTGATGATTTATCATAAACAGATGAACTATGTCCCGTTTTGCCGTACTTAAACAGATAATGTTACAACATCGCTATCGCCTGATATTGACCTACATTCTTTTTTCACTGGAAATGCTGGGGAACCTGCTTCGTCCTTTTTTCCTCGGCCTTGCAGTAGATGATTTAATAAAGGGAAGCTACAAGGGACTCATTTTACTATCCGCGGTTCATTTTGGCTGGTTAATTATTGGAACAATCAGGCACCGACTGGATACCAGAACATACTCTGCTATATATACGTCATTAGTTACAAAATTCTTAGCCCGCCGGTACAATAAATCAGATGTGTCAAAGCTAAGTGCCCATTCTACATTAGCCAGAGAGTTTGTTGATTTCCTTGAATTTGACCTGGCCTATGTTGTCGAAGCTTTTTACAGCATCGTTGGCTCACTTTTATTGTTGTTTTTCTATGATACCTCTGTTGTGCTGGTTTGCCTGGGTATACTATTGCCGGTAACGGGTTTTAGTTATCTCTACGGGAAGAAAATGAGAAATCTTAATAGGCAAAAAAATGACGAACTTGAAAAACAGGTTGATATTATTTCCACCGGTAACAGCCATTTGATCCGGCAGCATTATGATAATTTACGCAAATGGCAAATCAGGATCAGTGATCAGGAGGCATGGAACTTCGGGATAATGGAAATAATGGTAATGGTGGTTATAGGGCTTGCATTATTGATCACTAATAAAACGGCGGGAGCTGAAATTGAAGCAGGAAGCCTGATTGGTATCTATAGCTATATCCAGCGGTTTGTCTCCGGGTTGGATACAATCCCTTACACAGTCCAGCGCCTTTCTTCTTTGAACGATATTACAAGAAGAATTGAGCTGCAGGAAGAAGACCTGGGAAAACCAGGCCCAATACAAATTGGTGTGAAGGTTGTAGCATAATTAAGCACTAAGAAGTAAGAAAAACTGGTAGTACTACACTTAAACAAGCAAAGACCGATTGTTTATATCGTCTTTGCTTGTTTTGACTCCGATGAGTTATTTTAAAGACCTTAATACCTGTCGTGATCCTTCGTCCAACGCCTTTTTTGCTGCGTCATCAATTTGCCCTTCATATTTACCATTTAGTTTGGGTTGCAGCCGGGTAGACCCGTCAGACAATTTTATCAGCGTCATGGCGGCTTCAATTGTATAAGAAGACGCAGCGTTCGGATCTGTATTTTTAATGGCTTTTAGCAACCCCCCTACCTTACTGCCCTGTTTTATTTTTATAAAATCACTGGCCAGTGTATAATCGCAATTAAATTTTTTGGCCTCATCTTCTGAAGCAACCGCTATCGCCTCGACAGTACCATCAGTTAATGTATTAACCAGGTGTTGTTGCAGTAAGGCGGGCTGCAGTTGTTGATCGCCTTTGGGTTCATACACACCGATACGAATGATACCTGCTTTTTTTTGTTCTGTAATGGCTGGTTTTTCACCTTCTTTATTTTTATATTCTTTCATCGCCTGGTTCATCATATCACTAACATCAAACTTTTCCTGCAGATCCTCTTCATTCATAGTTTCTGTATAACCCAAAGGAATTTCAAAAAGCATCGAATCAAGTTTTACCGTTGAAAGCTCAAGGGTTTCAATGCTGGTTTGAAATTCACTAGTCTGTGCATTACCCCCTCCCATTTTAATGGTTGTGGTTTCAATTAAAGGAAAGCCTAATTTTCCTTTTCCGCTCCTGCGGGTAACAAATCGGTCTTTGCACTCCGGTTGGGGCCTTTCATTTGGGGCCATTGAGTTTTTTGTGGGACGATATCGCACCGGGCAATTAAATAATGGGAGATCAATATACCAGCCATCTGTCTTTATAATGATACTATCCTTCATGCTACAGGCATCAGGAGATGGTTTCATTTTTTGCGAGGTCCATACATGTCTGGCGTTGAAGCCGTACATTTTTTTACGTTCACCAGTATCGGTAATGCTGTACCACATCGTAATAACACCTCCCTTTTGAGGAGTGATTTTTTCCTTTGGTTCGGGTGTGATTGGTTTACTTTTTACCGGGGTAACGGGCTTTATATCTTCATCAATTACTTCATCGGTTTCTTTGGAAAATGGCTCGATATAATAGAGCTTTTTTTTCTCATTTATCTTTATGGTGCGCTGCAGGTCGCATTGCTCAATAGTGATTGGAGGAGCTGGCATGCCCATCATGCCGGCACTTTCAGTTCTTTTACGCATCCCTTTTACATAGATGGTAGATTCTGTTTTCATTCCCATCATACTGGTTGCCTGGCGCAACTTGTATTGCTGTGCACTAGCTTCATTGTCTATTAGTAATGCAGTTATCATGACTGCAATAAAGCAGAGAGCATTTTTTTTCATAATAATCGCTTTGTACTAAAGGTAACAATTGAATTATTATAAATAGATGAGCGAAGTGCAGAAAAAGAAAAAGAGGGCTATTAGTATAAAAATTTATCTCCCCATAAACACCATCAGGATCTGCACATCACTGGGATTGATACCTGATATGCGGCTCGCCTGGCCCAGCGTCCTTGGCTTTATACGGGTAAGTTTCTCCCGGGCCTCATTGCCCAAGGAGGATATTTTCTTATAATCAAATGTTTCGGGAATTTCCAGCTCTTCAAGCTGAGACATTCTTTGAACCAGCTCTTTTTCCTTTTCTATATACACATCATACTTAACTTGTATAGAAGCCTGTTCAAGAGCGTCTTCGGAGAAGTTTTGTAGGGCTTCTCCCAGTCGGGGTAATGCCACAGCAAATTCTTCTAATTCGACATCCGGGCGGAGTAATATTTTTTGGGCTTTTTGCTTTTCTGTAATAAGCGAAGAATTAATAGAAGTGAAATAGGAATTAATTTCTTCAGGCTCTACAGCAAAATTTTTTAATGTAGCTTTTATTTGCTCAACACTGTTTCTTTTCTCAATTACCTTATCCATTCTTTCCTGCGAAGCAAGTCCAAGGCGATAACTTAATTCGGTCAATCGCAAATCAGCATTATCCTGGCGAAGCAACGTTCTGAATTCGGCTCTTGAGGTAAACATCCGGTAGGGCTCCTGGGTTCCTTTGCTAATCAAATCATCAATCAATACACCGATATAGGCGTCACTTCTTTTTAGAACAAGGGGCTCTAGATTTTTAACTTTCTGGTGCGCATTGATACCCGCCATTAATCCCTGGCAGGCCGCTTCTTCGTATCCTGTTGTGCCATTAATTTGTCCTGCAAAAAACAAGTTTTGAATCAATTTAGTTTCCAGGGTGTATTTTAACTGCGTCGGCGGAAAGAAATCATATTCAATTGCATACCCAGGGCGGAACATTTTCACATTCTCAAACCCAACTATATTACGAAGAGCTTCGTATTGTGTTTCCTCAGGAAGAGAGGTTGAAAATCCATTTACGTATATCTCTACCGTGTTCCATCCTTCAGGTTCAATGAAAAGCTGGTGTCTCTCTCTTTCTGCAAAACGGTTGATCTTATCTTCAATACTGGGGCAGTATCTCGGCCCCACCCCATCAATTCTGCCAGCAAACATCGGACTTCTGTCAAATCCTGTTTTTAGAATATCATGTACTTTTTGGCTTGTGTATGTTATCCAGCAGCTTCTTTGTTTTTTTGGTTTTTCGACATCTAAAAAGGAAAATCCGACTACTTCGTCATCGCCTGGCTGTTCCTCCATTTTTGTATAATCAAGACTTCGACCATCAATTCTTGGCGGGGTTCCCGTCTTTAATCTGTCGCTTTCAAAACCGAATGAAACAAGCTGTTCTGTAATTCCTGTAGCAGCTTTTTCGGCCATTCTTCCTCCACCAAAGTTCTTTTCTCCGATGTGAACGATTCCGTTCAGAAAGGTGCCATTGGTTAGAATTACAGACTTTGCCTTAATCTCATGTCCAAGTCCTGTTACCACCCCTTTACAGAGTCCATCTTTTAGCAACAACCCTTTTACCATATCCTGGTAAAAATCAAGGTTCGGGGTTTGCTCAAGCATTTCCCTCCACTTTATTGAGAATAGCATCCGGTCGTTTTGTGCCCTGGGGCTCCACATGGCGGGCCCTTTACTCCTGTTCAACATCCGGAACTGAATAGTAGACAGGTCTGTAACAATTCCAGAATACCCCCCCATAGCATCTATTTCCCTAACAATCTGGCCTTTAGCAATCCCTCCCATAGCCGGATTGCAGCTCATTTGAGCAATAGTCTGCATGTTCATGGTTACCAGAAGCGTTTTAGAACCAAGATTGGCCGCCGCCGCCGCCGCCTCGCAACCTGCATGACCTGCGCCAACTACTATTACGTCGTATTCTGAAAACATAAGTTGGCAAAGGTACACCCGGAATAGGGATAATTTAGCCTTTAAGAAACTTAAAAGCAGATGTGAAGTTCTCAAAATGTTCCACGTGGAAATTACTTAAACTGTTTCCCGTGAAACATTAATTGAAATATTTCTGTAAGTATTGATCCTCCTTAAACCGCATTGAGGATTTTTCAGACTTGGTTTTATCTCTATAGCCGCATAAATGCAAAGCACCATGAAAAATTACTCTATGAAGCTCCAGCTTAAAAGGAATGCCCATTTTTTTTGCATTGTCCTTTACCCGATCAATGCTTATGTATATCTCTCCCTCAATTCCAATGCCTTCGGAAAGATCAAAGCTGATAATATCAGTAAAGTAGTCGTGGTCGAGAAACTGGCGGTTAATGTCAAGTAGCTTTTTATCAGAACAAAAAACGTAGTTGAGAGAGAAAAGCCTTTTTCTTTCCTTACGAAATAAGGATTCTATAAATGTCTTTAGCTGGGTTCTGTCTTTAAGACTAAATTTTTTATACTCAGAAAAGAAACAAACTTTTGATTTTGAAGGCATAATTTCAAAATTCGTAAAGAAAAACCAACCAACAAGGGTAGTTTTGTGCATTAATTCTCAGTAAATGATTGCCAGACTCTCGGAATTGAAACCAGGACAGGAAGGGATAATAAAGGAATTTGCCAACAACGATATTTTTCTGAAGCTGATGGAAATGGGCTGTGTGCCGGGAGAAAGAATCTTGCTGGAGCAAATAGCTCCTTTGGGCGATCCTATTTCTGTTAATGTGTCTGGCTACCATCTTAGCCTGAGACTTAACGAGGCGGAACATATTTTTGTAGAATTAAAATGATGATAATCAATATTTTATATGAAAATAGGATTATACTTTGGGTCCTTCAATCCTGTTCATGTTGCTCATCTTATCATTGCAAATCATATCCTTAATGAAACAGATATTGAAAAAATCTGGTTCATTATTTCGCCGCAAAATCCATTCAAAGCAGAAAACTCTCTCTTAAATGAATACCATCGGCTTCACCTGGTGAATTTGGCTACCGAGAACGATAATCGTATGAAGGCGTCCGACATAGAATTTTCCCTTCCAAAACCGTCCTACACTGTGAACACACTTGCTTATCTCGCCGAAAAACATCCGGAGCATGAGTTTTGTCTAATTCTTGGAAGTGACAGTTTTCAAAACTTTGATAAATGGAAGAACTATGAAGTAATTGTAAAGAACTATTCCCTCTATGTATACCTGCGCCCGGGATTTGAAATAACTAATACCATTAGAGCTAATCTGCATTTAGTCGATGCGCCACTGCTGCAACTATCGGCAACGCATATACGAAAATGTATTGCGGAGGGAAAATCGATCAGGTATATGGTTCCTGATGTGGTATTGGAAGAAATTGAAAGAGGGGGATATTATAAGAAATAGCCCAATAATAAACAGGTAACAACAATCAATGGGGGGAGTATACGGGTAAAATGCAAAAGCAGAATTGTTCCCAATATCACTAATATATTCACCAGGCTTATCGTTTTTGGCTCGATAAAAGAGATATCCCGCATAATATAAAAAGAAGAAGCCAGCATTACTCCCACAACTACTGCATTGATTCCCTCTAATGATCGATACACAGCAGCATACTTTTTCAGGTTATGCCAGATGGGAAAAAAGAATAAGACCAATAAGGCACTGGGTAAAAAAATACCGATCATTCCAATGAGACACCCAATTACCTGCATTTCAGTTCCCATATCTTTTAATGCCATTCCTCCGGCAAAAGACGCAATTGAAAATACAGGTCCGGGAACAGCCTGAACGATACCCATACCAGTATATAATTTTTCCTGGTCAATTTGTACCGCATTGGGGTTTTTTTCCCTGATAGCTTCAGGTCTTATGCTCCATTGTTCATACATCATGGGCATTAATACCTGGCCACCACCAAAAACCAGGCTTCCCATTCTGTAAGTGTTTTCAAATAGGTTTATTGGTTTTCTGTTGGCCCATTCATTTTTTCGGGCCAGCTCACTGGTAATACCAGCCACAATAAAAATGATTCCGAATAACCAGAAATTCCACCATCTTATTTTACGGGGAACTTGTTCTGTCTGGGGAATCCTTTTCTGGCTGAAATTAGTAGCAATTCCCCCGATAATAATTAATGCCGGTATTACCCATGTTCTTCCAAACAGGAAATAAGTAGCAACGACACTACACAGCATAATAACCCATGTAATCGTATTCTTGATGGCATGAGGAAATATTTGTATAACAGCATAACCTAAAAACCCGGCTGCCATCGGGGGAATAAACTTAAAAATATCTGTTCCGAGCTCTCTTTTATCAATATATTGTAAAAGGAAAGAGAAAGCACCCATTAAAATACTGGCAGGAAGTATCCATATAATCAGGGTTAATACAGCTAGCGGAACTCCACCTCTTTTGTACCCAATTAATGTTAGTGTTTGGGTAGAGGAGGCCCCGGGAAGCAACTGACAAAAGGCATTGTACTCCATCAGCTCTTTCTCTGTGACATACGGCTTGTTGCGTACAAAAGTCTTCATCATCATACCCAAATGGGCCTGCGGGCCACCGAAGGCAGTAACGCTGTGGAGAAGAACAGCCCGAAGAAAAGGAAGATGGCGCAGCAGCATTGGAACTTAAATATAAATAAATTCGGGTAAGGACAAAGCGATAACAACCAAAGTATCATTTCAAATAAATTCATAAAATACTAAGTAATGAGAGAAACACTATTGCCAATTCTGCTGCTCAGCTTTTCAACACAATTGTTTTCGCAAACAGACATCACCAGGCTCAAAGAAAAAACGACAGCAGCGGCAGATAAAATTGAACCAAAATGTATTGAATGGAGAAAAGATCTGCATATGAATCCTGAACTGGGTAACCGGGAATTCCGGACGTCAAAAATAATTGCAACACATTTGAAAAGTTTGGGAATAGATGTAAAAGAAGGAGTAGCAAAAACGGGGGTAATAGGAATATTAAAAGGAGGAAAACCCGGACCATGTATTGCTTTGCGTGCCGATATGGATGCATTGCCAATAGTGGAGAGGGTAAATATCCCCTTTGCTTCAACCCAAAAATCCACTTACAACGGCCAGGAAGTTGGGGTAATGCATGCTTGCGGTCATGATACGCATGTGGCGATCTTAATGAGTGTGGCCGAAATTTTATCCGGTATGAAAAATGATATAAAGGGGACCGTAAAATTTATTTTTCAACCTGCCGAAGAAGGTCCTCCTGCAGGAGAAGAAGGGGGGGCGGAGCTGATGGTAAAAGAAGGAGTAATGGATAATCCAAAAGTGGATGCTATTTTTGGGTTGCATATTGAATCAGATATCGAAGCAGGAAAAATTGAATATAAACCAGGTGCTTTTATGGCATCGTCTGATTGGTTTACTATAAAGGTGAAGGGTAAAGGTAGCCACGGTTCTCAACCCTGGAAAGGAATTGACCCGATACAAATTTCAGCACAAATAATAGAAGGATTACAGACAATTGTGAGTCGTCAATCAGAACTGACAAAAGCTCCGGTAGTAATAACTGTTGGAAAAATTCATGGCGGTGTGAGGAATAACATTATCCCGGAAGAATGCGTAATGGATGGAACGATAAGGACACTGGATAATAATATGCAAAAAGAGGTGCATGAGAAAATAAAATGGACCGCCCAAAAAATAGCAGAAGCATCCGGAGCGACAGCCGAGGTGAGTATCGACACCAAAACGCTGGTTACATATAATACACCTGAGCTGGTAAAAAAGATGATTTCTTCGCTGGAAGCAGCCGCGGGAACGGGAAACGTAAGAGAAAGAAACTGGGTTACAGGCGCCGAGGATTTTTCATATTATGGAACAAAAGCACCTGCTTTTTTCTTCTACCTCGGCGGCATGCCAAAGGGAAGCGATCCTAAAAATGCACCACCGCATCATACGGCAGATTTCTTTGTAGATGATGAGGGAATGAAGACAGGGATCAAAGCCTTTTGCCACCTTGTGATTGATTACATGAATATGAAATAACAGCTATGAAAAAAATTGCATTTCTGCTTTTTTTATTTTCCCAGATTCATTTTTTGTTTGCACAAAAAATTGACAAAAAACTGGAAGGAAAGCTTCGGAAAATCATAATAGGTTTTAATGGAGATATCGGTATTTGTGTGAAGAACCTTCGTACAGGAAAAATGGCGATGATAAACGCCGATAGTATTTTTCCAACAGCCAGTATTGTTAAAGTGCCGATATTGGTCGGTGTGATTGATAAGATAGAAAAAGGAGAATTAAAATACGATCAACAGCTCGTTTATAAAGATTCACTGTTATATGCCGGTTCTGACATTCTCGGATCTTTTAAAAACGAAGAAAAGATTTCTTTGAAAAAAGTAATAATGCTAATGCTGACCACCAGCGATAATACTGCCAGTTTGTGGTTACAAAGCCTGGCAGGTACAGGAACAAGGATCAATGAAATAATGGACAGCCTGGGTTTGAGTAATACTAAGGTAAATTCCCGTACAACCGGCAGAGAAAATAATCGTAGCCAATTTGGGTGGGGGCAAACCACCCCGGCAGAAATGGCACATCTATTTGAACTGATCTATACAAATAAGGTAATTTCTCCGGCAGCATGTGAACGAATGATGCGATGCCTCGGGCGCAATTTCTGGGATGCAGAAGCATTATCGCAGATACCCTCTTATATAGAGGTTTTCAGTAAGAATGGTGCTGTGAATGCATCCAGGAGTGAGGTGTTGTTGGTAAATTCAAAACATAACCCCTACATTTTTTCCATTTTTACCAAAAACAACAAAGACATAAGTTGGGCTGAAACGAATGAAGCATGGATGTTGACGAGAAAAATATCTAAACTGCTGTGGGAGTATTTTGAGCCGGGAGATGGATGGGAGCCAACCATAAAATAGTTTATTTGAATAGCTGGTATACCAACCAACTCATCAAATAAGCCAGTGCTGTCATGTAAACCAATTGTATAACCGGCCATTTCCAGCTGCGGGTTTCTCTTTTAACCACCGCTAACGTACTCATACACTGCATGGCAAATACGTAAAAAATCATCAGTGACAAACCTGCGGCAAGTGTAAATACCGGTGTGCCATCAGGCCTAACGGCTGCCTTCATCTTTTCTTTGAGCAACATACCACCATCATCGTCATCTCCTACGCTGTATAGGGTAGCCATTGTTCCCACGAAAACCTCCCTTGCAGCAAATGAGGTGATCAGTGCGATACCAATCTTCCAGTCGTAACCTAACGGCTCAATAGCAGGCTCCAGAGATTTTCCAACTATACCTGCATAGGATTTTTCCAGCTTCACTGTATAGTATTCTTTATTCAGCTGTTCCACATCAGCACCCGGTTGTGTTTTTAACTGTTCATATTGCTGCGACAGATTTTGCATTGTATTACCCGGACCAAAAGAACTCAACCCCCAAAGAACAAGACTGATAATCATTATGATCTTACCTGCATCCATCACAAATATGCGGGCTTTGCTGATCATCGTGGGAAGCACATTCTTCCATCTTGGCGAACGATAAGAAGGTAATTCAAGAATGAAGAAACTCTTCTCTTTGATA
>Ga0116143_10002303_pt1 | contig 21034 bp, 15 predicted proteins | sample AD_UKC034_MetaG_FD_89745 | JGI IMG/M metagenome (GOLD analysis project Ga0116143, IMG submission 89745) | Active sludge microbial communities of municipal wastewater-treating anaerobic digesters from USA - AD_UKC034_MetaG | ecosystem: Engineered > Bioreactor > Anaerobic > Digestate | place: USA...
AGAAATACCTATATAAAAATTACCGCGATTAAGATAATCTTTGACCTTTTCATTAAAAATTGTACCGTTCGTTTGAAGAATTATTTTACACTTTGGATTTAAATCAATAATCAGATCCCATAACTTATAATAAATATTAATAAGAAAAGGTTCTCCACCAAGAAATTTCGCCACTTTAAGATATGGTATATAATTCTTAATCTGGCTAATAAACTCATCGTCATATGGATGCTGAATTTTTGACAAACCTTGTTTTTTTGCAATTGAAGAAGAGAACTCTCCATGACACATAATACATTCGAGATTGCAGGTATTATCTAATTCAAATACAATTTCGGAAGGGACGTTTTTTTGGTTCTTAAGATTGTCATAAAGCCTCGCTTCTACTCCTTCGAAATTTCCTGCATCTATTAATTTATGACAATGTTGACAACCATACATAAAATTTTGCCTACACAACTGATTTTGCAAAAAAGTACGATTTTCCCCATTTATAATTTCCGAAATACCATTATAAGGATATTGACCTAAAATATAAGTACGATTGAAGCAACAAGCCGTTGCCTTACCATGTATATCGAAATACAGACTTCGTAGTGGAGCATGACAAACACAAGGTTCCGGTCCTGTAACACGGCTTTTATTATACTTTATAAGAATGTCTTTATTTACAAACCCTTCACTAATATGTTTATTAAGATTATTAAAACGGATCTGGTTTCTGAGTTTTCGGAACGAAACTGACAAATACCATTTAATATTACTTATTTTGTATTTTTTCAATTAGTTCTTATTTAACCATATTAATACAAATATAGAATAATTCTTCAATGCTCTTATTTTCTAAATTTTCAAAAAAATCTTTATCGTTAATCTCCACAAGTCTTTTTAAAATTTTAGTTTTTTCTTCAGATATATTTAATCTGTCTAGCAAGCTTTCAAACTTTGATAACAGGGTAGGAAATTTATACACAATACGTTGTCTTAAACATAGTATTAGTTGGTCATCAGTCATTGCTACAGATTCACTTATTGTAGCAGAATTATTATCCTGCATCCATGATCTTATCAATCCAACAAGGTTCTTATAATTCTCATTATTAGTCTTTTCTTTTTTAGTTTTTGTACTAAAGCTTCTATTTTCTAATTCAGATATAATTCTGTTTAATTCAACTTTTTCTAAAAATTTTAAAGATAATTCTTGTGGTTTGACGACAGTATGATAATAAACACAAATCTGCTTTTCATTAGCAAAATTGACAAAATCAGGCATTTCTGACCAATTAACAGTCATTGGGCATACTAATATATTTACTTGAGTTCTATTTTGCTTGCAGTAATTAATAAATATATTAATATTCGCCATTGCCAATTCAAAATTCCCATTGCGTCTGATTGTTTCATAATTCTCCTTCTGCAATGAATCAATAGAAATATTGAAGTTAATATGCTTATGTGATTCAAGTAATTTTTCTATCCTTGAATTCATAGTATTAGCATTAGTAGTAATTAAAATATGACAATTAGGATTAATTTCAGCAATCATTTCCCAAATTTGATAGTATTCATCAATCATAAATGGATCGCCACCTGTAAATTCCGCTAATTGCAAATGCGGAATGAATTCACGCAGTTCTGTAAAATATTTTTGATGATAATGCAAATTTCCTGTTATCGCTCCATCAAGACCTTTTTCAATTCCGGAAGACAAATTGGCGTCACACATTATACACGAAAGATTGCACTTATTAGACAATTCAAATTCCATAATAACCGGATATTCCGATTTCGAGAAAGCATAATGTTCATATTTATTAATTAATAAACTTCCGTATGAACCGACATCCATAATCTCTTTGCAAAATTTACAATCTTTAGACAAATCGCATGTTTTATGTTGCTCTCTTATTTTATTAAATGATCCTTCAAACCAAATATCTCTAATACTGCTCGATTTAATATGCGATGAATTCTCATTGTAACTTGCATAGCATGGCGAAACTAATCCGGATCGTGAAAAAAACATACTTGTATAAGGAGCATAACAAATTTTATTCAACGGTCCATATTTCCTTGATTTGTTAAAATCTGCTAAAATTGTTTTATCAATATCTTTACATCTTTTTATTTTTCGCCGATTAGTAAAAAAATAAATAAATAACCTTATATCCTTATGAATATCCACAACAAGGTTTTGCAAAAAAGTCGGCAATATGTTATAAATCCTACTCAGCATCGGTATTATTCAAACCTTTCAACAATTTTTCAGTTTTGAGCAACTTATATATTTCATTTGAAATAACTCTATATCCTCTGTCATTACAATGACCATCTGACACATAATAAGTTTCATTATCTTTTTCAATATCTATAAATATTTCAAAATTATCTATTAATTTGATATCGTATAATACTGAAAGCTCCCTAATAATATCATTTACAGGCCAATAAAAAGGTTTATCAGATTTAAACGGGTAAGTCATTAAAATGACTTTAATCCCCTTTTCATGGCATCTTATTATAATGTCTTCCAAATCATTTTTAACCCAATTATTTATTTTTTTTGTCTCAATGCTCAATTCTAAATCTTCTTCTATATAAGTCTTTCTAATATTTATAAAATCATTTCCTTTACCAAGCTTAAATCTGTAATAATCCAAACTATCAACAATACAAACTCGGTTTTGATCAAAATCTTTTGGTAAAACCGGCAAAATATAATAGCTTTTTAATAATTGATAATATACATCTTCTAAATAAGGAAATTCGTTAACTGATAGATATAGATATTTCTTTTTTAATTCCTTATTAACCATAAATGATTTTGCATAATAATACAAAGCACGAAAATATTTAGTCTCAAAACAATCAATATCAATATTCTGGCCATTCACCAAATTAGCAATATAACACCATTGTCTTAGTTCTGCATTTAACTCAGAAACAAAAATAGAGTCAAAACTTATGGTGTCATTATACAGTATTTTATTAAAAATCAAATCTCTGTTGCAAAAAAAGTTCAACGAATCTATTGTTTCATTTAATTTTACTACACTTGAATCATTAGTAATTGATTGGTAAAATTTGTCCCTATTTTTCAAGTATTCATCTTCTGTATAAAATAAGGTTCTATAATATTCAAAAGATTTGGTTTTCTCAAACAATTCATCCCATATAAGTTTAATTAATTTGAATGTCCTTAACTGATAAATGAATTTATTACGATCTTCAAAACCGTAATAATTCCAATAGTTTGCAGATCCGGCCATCAAAATTACCATTTCTGGTGTATGATTATCAAGATATCTAAAGAATTCATCTTTAATTTGTGTAGTATTTTTGCCTGATTGCCCAAAATTTGCCACCTTATATTCAACTAAAGATTCGGAATTTACTAATCTTTCGAGAACCTCAGGATAGGTATTACCATTTGTTGATCCAATACCTTCGGTAAAACTATCCCCAAGACAAATAACCATATTTTCAGCATTAGTAGCAAGTTCATAGTTTTTTAAAATATGTTCTTTATTATGAAAATATCCCAAAATCCTTAAACTTGCTTCGATAAGAATAAAAGCTGTAATTGTTCCTGCGATAACCACAAATGTTTTTGACCAAAGAGATTTATTTTTTTTAATTTTATTCCTCAATATTTGGTAATTCCTCTTTAATAACACATATAGCTCATTTCTAAAATGAAATACTATTAGGAAAACCGCCAATATTAAGGCTGTAATAACTAAATACTTAACCTTAACAATATATAACATTTTTGTTTCCCAAAAGGATTTAAAACCATCTTTAAAACTATTGGTCGGGATTTGAGATTTTCCAGAAGTAAACCTAATTAAAGAATCTGTTTTAGTACAAATCCAATTATTAAGCATCCCATTTTTATCATACATTATCACATGTTGACCTGTCTTAAACCAGATAGTATTTACTTTATCCCAAATACTATCAGGCATTTCAATATAAACAATATTTGCTTTTAGAACAAATCTAAAATCTTTTCGCCAGTCCTGATATATATAATCAGTTGAAGATCGATACTGCTGAAAACAATAAATCTGCCTTTTATTCTTACCAATAACAGATTCTGCCCAAGTCGAAATCAAATCCGAATCATCATAATCAATCCCATCGATATAGAATCCTGTTGTAGAAATAAATGGAATTTTCGACGTAAAATATGACCCTATTAGTGCAAAAGATACCGTAAATACAACTACGACAGCTGATAGAATTAATATATATTTCGGTTTTCTCACTTATTTTTCAATAAAATAATTACCTAAAACCAAACAATCCATTTCAGAATTTAAAAAATCATTTATAGCTTCTTCGGGTTTACAAACTATGGGTTCGCCCTTAAGATTAAACGAAGTATTTATAATTACGGGTATTCCCGTTTTACTCTCGTGTACATCAAGTAATTTCCATAATAATGGATTATGCTGTTTATCAACAGTTTGGGTTCTTGCTGTGCCATCAATATGAGTTACTGCAGGAATTACGGATTTTTTATCTTCCAATACTTCCGGAGCAAGCAGCATAAAAGGAGAATCAGATAACATTTTAAAATAATCACCTGCTTTTTCTTTTTTTACAATTGGAGCAAATGGTCTAAACCACTCTCTATGTTTTATACGGCTATTTAAAATTTCCACCATATTTATATTTTGAGCCGAAACTAAAATAGATCTGTTACCCAAAGCTCTTGGCCCAAATTCAAGATTACCCTGAAACCAACCAACAGTTTTATTTGATATAATTCTATCTGAAACCATATTTAACAACTCATCATCGTCATATTTGATATATTGCAGCATATTTGAATTAATTGCAATCTCGATTTCTTTATCAGAATACGAAGGTCCAAAATATGCATGATTCATTACAAATTTACGATCTTCGCCCAGAATAATATTATAAGTATAAAATGCTGCGCCAATTGCAGCACCGGCATCGCCTGCACCAGGCTGTATAAATACATTTTTAAATGATGTCTGTTCAAGAATTTTTTGATTTGCAACACAATTCAAAGCTACCCCTCCGGCTAAACAGAGATTATCAGAATTATAAGACTTAAATGAATTATTTGCTTGATTAATCAAAACTTTTTCGATGAAGTATTGTAAAGTTGCTGCAATATCCTTATCTCTCTGAGTATATTCGGTTCCCTGCTTTCGCGGCTGTCCAAATAGTTTTATCAAATTTTTGGAATACATCCTTTTTCTTCTGTTAAAAGAAAAATATTTTTGATTCAATTTGTAACTGCCATCGTCAGAAATTTGGATTATTTTTTCAAACTGTTCAACAAATGTAACATTTCCAAAACTCGCTAATGCCATTGTTGTGCCCTCGCCACTGTTAGCTTTGAAACCCAGAAAAGTTGTAATTGTTGTATAGAGCAACCCCAAAGAATCGGGGTAATTAATCTGGTTAGTTATAAATATCTCCTTGCCTTTCCCATATCCAATGCTTGAAGTAGCAAATTCGCCCACACCATCATTGATGATAATACAAGCCTCATCAAAATTAGAAACTAAAAAGCAACTGGCAGCGTGAGCATGATGATGTGGTATAAAAAAAACCTCTCCCTTATAAGCAAATTCACGCTTAAGGACTGCCGGCAAAATCAACCTATCTTGCAACCATTGCGGCATATTCCGTACAAACGACCCATAAGAAAATGGAAATTTTGCGACAATATCCTGTACAACTCGGCTAAATTTAAGATATGGTTTTTCATAAAATGCTACATAATCAATCTGATTGAAACTTATTTCTGCTTTCTGAATGCAATAGTTTATAGCATTAATAGGGAAGTCTGAAGAGTTTTTTATCATATTAAACCTTTCTTCCTGAGCAGCGGCCACCAATACCCCATCTTTAACCAAACAGGCTGCCGAATCATGATAATAACAGGAAATTCCCAGAATATTCATTTTACAAAATTTTATTCAAATATAGGAAATTTTCAGAAAGGCATACTTATCATACCTATTAATATATAGCTTTGCAACTTTATCAAATTATTTAGTACTGAAATAATTGAGGAAAATCTTTCTTGCATTATCAAACCTTTCTTCTCCAACGCCTTTAACAACTTCGTAATCCAAACCAAAACAAATTATTTCACTTTTATATTTTTCATAAAGCTGAGGTCTGATATCAGGATTTTCTCGTAATGGATCAGGTTCCCAAATCAAATCATAATAACAAAGTAAATGTATATCAGCAGCAGTGTTTTTAATAGCATCATCCAGCCAGTCGGGACGTTTTCCAAAACAATGCATTAACCATATTTTAGTAATAATCAGATCGGTGTCAAAAAATACATAAGCGTGATCCGAATTCATGATTTTGTTTTCGATTTCCAACTGCAATTCAGCAATTTTTACAACATCTTTATAAGTATATGCCCTATTCAGATTTAAAATGTATTCTCTTGCTATTTCAGACACATACGGAGCAGAAAAACACTTTGCCAGTTGTTTGGTAAGTGTAGATTTTCCAGTAGATTCCGGACCAGTTAAAACTATTTTATTTGTTTTAGTCATTTACCAAAAATTTTTTCCATCTGTAATATCCGACAAAAGCTAAAACAGTTAAAACAACAAATAATATCGCAGTAGGGTATAGAGATTTGTAAACATACAATCCTGCTGAAACCAAATCAATTACAATCCAAAATAACCAATTCTCAATAATTTTTCTTGCTAGTAACCAGGTTGCCACAAAACTCAGTGATGTTGTAAATGCATCTCCAAGGGCTACATCAGAGTTTGTGAAATTTTTAAGAATTAGATAAATCGCGATAAAAATAAAAACAGATATCAAAACTGTATATAACCATTGAACATTTTTTAATCTATATGCAATAATCTTTTCAACATTTTTACTATTTCTCCCACTTAACCAATAATACCATCCATAAATACTAATACACAGATAATAAAATTGAAATGACATATCTGCATAAAACCGAGTGTTATAAAATACTACAATATATAATGAAACCATTATAATTGAAGTTAACCAATACCAATGATTTTGACGAATTTGTAAAAATATTCCCAGTAATCCTAATGCTGAAGCAAGAATTTCAACCCAGTTCTGAGTTATCCATGCGAAGACAGAATCCATTATTTACCTTTTAACAATGAATCATAAAGTTTATCATCGTTAATAATTTCCTCGGCACGTAAAAAGAATGGATTGATATCATTGTAAATCATCCAAAATTCATTATTTCTCCAAATATCTCCTGCTATTAAAGCTTTAAGATGTATCTGCAAGTACTTCATTTGCTCATTTGTAGCCGGGATCAATGAGTCCACATTGATTTTTTCCTCAATGGCAGCATCTTTTAATTCATTTAAAACCAATTGATTAACTTCGAATTTCTTTTTAAAGGTTTCAATATCCGGATATTTATTTTTTAGGTCTTCCCTATTAGAATCAACATACTTTGATACAAAATTAAACAACACACCCTTTCTAATCAATTCTATGTGATAATCCGATCTTAAAGTTGTATCAATAGGAATAAAATCATCAGGCATGATACCTCCACCACCATAAACAGTCTTTTTATATATGAGTGTTTCATATTTTAAAGAGTCGGCAAAAACAATACTGTCTTTGGATAAAAATTCTCCATGTAAAAATCGTTCTGAAATATCGTCAGCATATTCATCATAGCCATCGGCGTATGGTTTTTGAATTAACCTTCCGGTAGGAGTATAATACCTGGCAATAGTCAATCTAACTGCAGAACCATCAGTCAAAGGCATTTCTCTTTGAACAAGACCTTTCCCAAAAGTTCGTCTACCCACTATTACAGCACGATCCCAATCTTGAAGAGCACCTGAAACAATTTCACTAGCTGAAGCTGAACCTTCATCAACGATAACAACAAGTTTGCCTTTATAAAAACGTCCTTCTTTAGTTGATTTATAATCAGTACGTGGCATTTTTGCACCTTCTGTGTAAACAATCAGTTTATCATTCTGTATAAACTCATCACAAAGACTTACTGCTTTATCTAGATATCCTCCCGTGTTTCCGGTCAAATCTAAAATAATATTTTTCACGCCGGCTTTAACAAAAATCGAAAACACAGAATCTAATTCTTGTTTAGTTGTTCTGGCAAACTTATTAAGTTTAATATAACCAACTTTATCTTCTGTTATGTAACTTGCGTCAATGCTGTAAATTGGAATTACATCTCGTGTAATATTAAAAACTAATGGAGAATTCTCTCCTCTTCGAAGGATTTCTACTTTTACTACTGTTCCTTTTTTACCCCGTAGTCGCTTAGCCACTCCTGTATTGTCAATTCCAACGCCTGCGATATTTTCATCATCAACAACAATAATTCTGTCGCCGGTCATTATCCCAACTTTTTCAGAAGGGCCTCCACTAATAACACCAACAATAAGCAAGGTATCATCCATTATTCTAAATTGAACACCAATTCCCTCAAAACTTCCTTCGAGAGGTTCTTTCATTTTCTCAACTTCTTCAGCACTAATGTATACCGAATGCGGATCAAGATCTTTAAGCATATTAATAATTGCAACTTCAACTAATTCATCAAGTTCAACCGAATCAACATACATTGCATCTATTAATGACAGCATTTTATTAAATTTCCTTGTTTCAGAATTTACATCCTGAGCAAAGGCATTGAAAGAAAAAACAAAAACACTAACTAAAACTAATCCAAAATATCTTATATGCATGATAAAAAATTTAATTTTACAAAGTTAATAAACAATCATAAACCTCAAGTATCTTAACATTTTTTTAATTTTTATTTAATTCTGTTTATAGAAATTCGTTCCATTTCCTATCAAAAACAGAACCATAATGCAGCAATAAATATTGTAATAATTATAAACATTTTATTCACATATGTATTTACTCAAAAGAAAATAGTTATTTTTGCATTGATATTGGTTTTTCAGCTTTCAAAGCTGGAACTAAGAGGGAAACAGGTGCAAATCCTGTACAGTACCCGCTGCTGTAAGCTCTTAAAAATGTTGCAATCTACAAGTCACTGTTAGCTTAGCGGCTGATGGGAAGGCAATGCAACATGGAGTAAGTCAGAAGACCTGCCGATAGAAGTCATTTGTTAAAAGCTTTCGGGGACAAAAGCTGATATGAGAATTTTTATGATTTTTATCCCTCTAGCTTACAAACTTTGACGCCGAGTTGTTTTTTATTGTTTAATTTTATTTTATTTCAAATGAAAAAAAAATTAGTTCTAATCCTACTTGGATTATTTTGCGGTGCTTCATTGTTGTTTGCTCAAAACATTGTAGATTTTGAAGAATTAATTCTTGTACCTGAATCTCACTGGAATGGCAGTGATATGAGCGGCAGTTTTAGCAGTGGTTATTTAAAATTCTACAACACATATATTGACTGGGGAGGAGGAATTGGTTCCTGGAATGGATTCGCCTATACAAATGAAACAGACATAACAACTTTTTCTTATGAAAACGAGTTTTCATCGGCTTCAGGTGAAGGAGTGTGGTCTTCGGAAAACTACGCAGTGTCATATATAATGGGAGATTGGGAAAACAACTATGAACCCATTCCCTCAATTTTAAAAATAGACCTTGAAACTGCTCCTGAAATGATACCGGGAATGTTTATTTCGCTTAATGCATATTCATCATTATACATGGCAGACAACAATTATTATTCAAATGGTCATCATTGGTTAAAGCTACATATTGTTGCATACAGCACTACTTCATGGTATGCTACCACAGCTGATATAATTATGGCAGATTATCGTTTCGACAATCCCGAGCTAAATTTTAAATTCAACAACTGGACATATATTGACATGTCATGGGCTGAAGATACGGATAGCCTTTTGTTCTATATTTACTCAAGTGATGAGGGAGATTACGGCGTAAACACACCAGCATATTTCTGTATTGACAATGTTGGTGAAGAATGTCCCGAAGGAATTCCTCCTATGGAAACAGAAATAATGGAAGACTATTACATAAGTGGAGGTCAATCATCACAGATTTCTGCATTTGTGCGTGGTGGCGTTCAGCCATATTCTTTTGAATGGAGCAATTCATCAAGTCTTGATAACTATCTTTCGCAAACGCCAATAGCAACGCCACAACAAAGCACGAGTTATACTGTAACGGTTACCGATGCTTTAGGTAATCAGAATACCGGAATTGTTAATGTGTGGGTTGATGAAGTTGGAATTAGTCAGAACAATATTTCTAAACCTGATTTATATATTAATTCTGACAATTTAATAATTGAATCTGAAGTCATCATCACTGATGTTAAAATATTTGATATAACCGGAAAACTATTGTTAGAAACATATCCGGAAACAAATCTAACATCCATAAATATGTCACAATTGCCTAATGGCGTTTATATTATTAATACCACAAATGGAAATATTCATTCAACCCAAAAGATAGTAAAATAATGAAAAATGCTTATTTGATATTTTGTTTAATGCTATCGGTACAAATTTGTATTGCTCAGAATTTCCCTGAAGGGACAAATGCAATACACAAAGATTCGTCTATCATAGTTTCGTGGGCAATATCTGCTAATGTTGAACGTGGGTATATAAACATTGCAGATACTGCCTTTACATATACCGAAAGCGGAACAACTTCAAATTACGCATGGAGTGGAACCACAGAAAATGTATTTGGTAAGGCAGACGGACAATTCATAAGCCTTGGAGACGGGGGGATGATTACTTTAGAGTTTGAACATTCAATTTTTGATGGTCAGGGTTATGATTTTGCAGTATTTGAAAATGCACTATTCTCTCCTCCGAGTCAGACAATTAATGCATTTGTTGAACTCGCTTTTGTTGAAGTCAGCAGTGATGGAATAAACTTCGAAAGATTTCCTTCTGTTTCTTCATGTCAATATGACCAACAAATTAATGCCTTTGCTACAGTTGAATGGAATTTATTTGAAAATTTTGCCGGAATTTATCCTGTATTCTATGGAGTACCTTTCGACCTAAATGATATTGAAGGAAGTATTGTCAACAAAAATCATATTACTCATATACGATTAGTAGATGTAGTTGGTAGTATTAATCCAGAATATGCCAACTATGATTCAGAAGGAAATATTGTTAATGATGCTTGGTCTACGCCATTTGCAACATGTGGATTTGATTGCGATGCGGTTGGCGTAATAAATACAACCCAAGATGTTTCGGATCTGAGTTTTTCAGAGTTTTCGTTATATCCAAATCCTGCGAAAGATTTTATAATTCTGACAACTGCATTTGATTTCGATTTTATTATTGCTGACCTATCTGGTAGAATAATAAAAGAAATAAGTTGTAAAAATGGTAATACAATTATTGACATTTCGGACCTCAACTCTGGTATTTATTTATTAGTCAATAAAATTAAAACACAAAAATTTATAAAACTTGATTAAAACTTTTAAAAATATAATCTTGTTTGTTTTATTTCCAATATGTGGATTTACTCAGGACATTTATTTCCCTGACAGCATAAGAGTTTTTGATGAGATTTGCATACTTGCTAAAAAAGACATTAATCAATCCGGAGTAAAAATAATAAAAATAGATTCCCTGATTATTGAAAATAAAATTCTAAGTGATTTATCAACCTTATTATCTGAAAACAGTCCGGTTTTTATAAAATCATATGGAAAAGGTTCTTTATCTACCGCTTCTTTTCGGGGTACGAATGCCTCTCATACAAAAGTTAGCTGGAATAATGTAAGTTTGAATTCACCAATGCTTGGCATGGTTGACATGTCGCAAATTCCGGTTGCAATTGCCGACAATATTATTTTGTATCATGGATCAGCTTCATTGAGTAAAAATTCTAACGCTATTGGTGGATTGATTGAATTAAATACTCTGCCAGTATGGAAAAAAGGATTTAGGGGTGAATTTGCAAGCTCAGTGGGAAGTTTTTCGACTTACGACAATCAGCTTAAATTAAATATAGGAAATAAAACAATTCAATCTGTTACAAAGATTTACAAAAGTTCTTCTGACAACAACTTCCCATTTTACAATTATGATATCACAAATAGCAGTATAGAATTTCGCCAAAATGCCGATTATACTAAAAAAGGTTTTGTTCAAGAATTATTTTTTAGAACAAGTGAAAAAAGCATTTTATCTTTTAAGGGTTGGTATCAGCAATCAAGCCGTGGCGTTCCCGGACTTACAACAAATGAAGTTGGTATTAATAGTATTATAAATAGGCAAAACGGTGATCATGTTGTTTATTCTGCCGAATATACTTGGTACGGCAATAAATCAAAAATTGAATTCACTCATGGTGGGAACTACCAGAACTTCGATTATAAAAGCGAGAATTATATAAATGGTTTAGGCTATCTCAAAGTAGTTGCTGCAACAAGTCGCTCTTTTTCAACATATAACTCATTGTCTAACAAATATAAGATAACTGACAAAACGGAAATTACAGGTCGTTTAAATTACAATTATCATAATGTAAATTCACTAGAACAAATTTATAATGAGACTTATGATACAACAAGGCAAGAAGGAGGTATTATATTATCACTGTTTACCGGTGAAATAAAAGATTTTCGTTTAGGGGTTCTGTTAAGACAAGATTTTTATGATTTAAAACTAAGTCCATTCATTCCATCAGTTTTTGCTGAGTACTATTTGAACCAGAATTTTATTATTAAAGCATCATGTGCAAGAAATTACAATTTACCCGGACTTAACGACCTGTATTTTTCTCCGGGAGGGAATCCTGATTTAAAACCTGAAAAAGGATATAGTATTGATGGAGGAATTCAAAACCTGATAAAAAAAGACAGAATTGCAATTCAATCAGAAATCAGTATAAACTACAGTAGTATTACTGATTGGATTATGTGGAGACCAACCTCTATGGGTTACTGGACTCCCGCAAATGTTGACAAAGTAACAGCCTACGGAGCAGACTGTAATTTAAACTTAAAGTATCTGATTTCTGATTTTTATTTTTCGCATAACGCCAATTATGCATACACAAAATCACAAAATAAAACTCAGTCAGATATAAATAATGACAACTCAGCCGGTAAACAATTACCATATATTCCGTTACATTCCGCAAATGTATTTTCACGTGTTGAATACCACAAGTTTTACATTTCTTACCAATGGAATTACTACAGCGAAAGACATACAAGCTCTGCAGCAGAACCGGGAGTCTTAGTAAGCATCTATCCGTATTTTATGAATGACATGGCTGTGGGGAAAATTTTTGAAATGAAAAACTTCAAGCTTGATTTGAATATAAGGGTTTTCAATATATTTAATGAATCATACAGATCGATTTTGTGGCAACCAATGCCAGGAAGAAATTATGGTGTGCAATTATTAATAAAATTCAAATAAAATAAAAAAATGGATATTATAATTAAATGAAAAGAACAATACAGATATTATTTATTGTAATTACTACATCATTTATTTTTTATGGTTGTATGAAAGATAATATGCATCCAATCACAGAGTTTAATACAAGTAATGATGGAGTTTTTATTGTTTGTGAAGGGAATTTCATGTACGGTAATGCATCTCTTTCATATTACGATAAAAACAATAGAACTATTGAAAATACAGTTTTCTTAAAGGCAAATGGAATTCCTTTGGGAGATGTGGCACAATGTCTCACGATAAATGGTTCGACAGCGTGGATAGTTATAAATAACAGTGGGAAAATTTATGCTATTGATATAAACAACTTTAAATACAAAGGAAAGATTACAGGATTAACATCGCCTAGATATATGCAGTTTATTAACCCAAATAAAGCTTATGTAACAGACATGTACAGCAAATGTGTTTATATTGTTGACCCTAACACATATTCTGTAACAAATACAATTAATATCAATGATAATTCGGAAACATATTATAGGCATTCATCAGAACAACTTGTCTTTTGTGATGATTATATGTTTGTCAACAGTTGGTCTTATGATAATAAAATATTGATTATTAATACGCTGACCGACAAACTTGTGGACTCAATAGAGGTATTAAATCAACCACGTAAAATTGTGCTTGATAATAACAAAAAACTATGGGTTTTGTGTGATGGGGGTTACGATGGATCATCGTTTTATGGTGAAGCAGGGATATTAAAAATAAACACAAATACTTTTGAAGTAGAACAAACCTTAGCTTTTCAAACCGGCAGTAAGGCCATTGATTTAAAAATCAACAGAACCGGTGATACGATTTTTTTCATCAATAATCATATTTACAGGATGTCAATTAACCAGAACTATTTGCCTGAAGAAGAATATATAAACTCTAATGGACATAATTTCTATGCACTGGGATGTGATCCTTATAATTCAGATCTATATGTATCTGACGCAGTTGATTATATGCAATCGGGGGTAATTTACCGATATAATTCATCAGCTGAATGTATTGACTCTTTCTCGGTAGGTATAATTCCAAATTCATTTGTGTTTAAATAGAAACAATTCTGTTGAAAATAACAATTTTCAATCATCAAAAAAAACTAAATAGTTTTGGAATTAAATGTTACAAAAGATAGTTTGCAAAAATAAACCCTGATACACAGCTTAAAAAACTCAGTTTACATGAAAGAATGAAATTGTTAACAACATTTAATAAAAACTAAATCAAGATTTCAGCAAATAATTCTAATTTAGTGGTTATAAAGTCATATAAATAACTAAACAAAATAAACCTATGAACCCATTAGTAATTAAAGGAAGCGGTCTTACAATAGAGAATGTTGTGGAGGTGGCCAGATATGGTCGCAAAGTAGAACTAGCCCCGGAAGCAATTGAAAAAATTAAAGTGTGTCGTGAAATGCTGGAAAAGAAAATTTCTGCTCATGAAATAATGTATGGAGTAAATACAGGAATAGGAGAGTTTTCTGAAGTAGTTCTTGATGATGAACAAGTAAAACAATTTCAAAAATATCTTGTATATAATCATGCTGCCGGAATAGGAGATCCTGCTCCGATAGAATATGTCAGAGGTGCTATGCTTGGACGTATCAATGTTCATGCTCATGGTAACAGTGGTATTCGGTTAGAGATTACACAAACTCTGGTTGAATTGCTTAATAAAGAGGTAACTCCTTTCGTTTGCCAGAAAGGTTCAGTTGGAGCATGTGGTGATTTGGCCCCTATGTCACAGATTGCACTTCTTATGATGGGTGAAGGTCATGCTTATTACAAGGGCGAACTGCTTACCGGAAAAGTTGCGATGGAAAAAGCCGGTATTCCTGTGCCCGGACTTAAAGCACGTGACGGACTGGGAACAATAAACGGATCAAATGTACTAACTGCAATGTCTGCAATTTTTCTACACGATGCAAACAATTGGTTAAAACAGGCTGAAATTGCTGCGTCTATGTCATTGGAAGCATTACGGGCAAACATGAAACCATATACCGCCTTACTACACGAGGTAAGAGGTTTTAAAGGAGCTATTAGATCGGCACTTGCAATCGAAAAATGTGTTTCGGGTGGTGACCTAAAAGAAGGAAGAGTAAAATGCAAAGTTCAGGATGCATATTCAATGAGATCAACACCACAGGTAATCGGTTCTGCTCACGATGCTCTTGCTTATGCAAGATCACAGGTCGAAATTGAACTTAATGGTGTAGGTGATAATCCTATTTTCTTCCCCGACAAAAATCTTGCTCTTTCTGGTGCAAATTTCCAGGGTTGCCCGGTTTCGGTACCAATGGATATGGCAGGATATGTTATTACAATGGTTTCTGTATTATCCGAAAGACGTATGAACAGGTTGAACAATCCTGCTCTGAGCGTTGGATTACCTGCATTCCTTACCAAAGGTGCCGGAATGTTCTCGGGGTTAATGCTTAGCCAATACACTGCTGATATGCAAATTGTTGAACAAAAAATTCTATCCGCACCTGCTTGTATTCAATCTATTCCAGCTGCTGCCGATCAGGAAGATTTCGTCTCAATGGGTATGAATACTGCGATTAAAAACTTCCAGATTCTTGACAACGCTTATGGAGTTCTAGGAATTGAATTTATGGCAGCAGCTCAAGCTCTCGATTTTAGAAAAGAAGAAATCGAAAAGTTTGGAACTGGTACCACAAAAGCATGGGAAGTTGTTAGAACTCATGTTGATTTTCTAGATATTGACAGACCTTTGTATCCTGATCATACAAAAATGAAAAACTTGGTTAAATCTTGCGAAATACTTAAAGAAGTAGAAAAAACAATTGGGTCATTAGAATAATTTAATCTATATAATTCAATTCTATCAATTATTATAAATAAGGTTTAAATAATACTTAGACTTTTCGGATTAAATAAAATTTTGTAATTTAGCAGCATAGCTTAAGAAAGTGTCTTATTATGAATAGATTTTCAATTTTCTCAATATTGTTTTTTTTGATGATAGGAATGGGACTGAAATCACAACATGTAATCAATTTCTACATACCTGCCTGCCCTCATACATCAGGAATATCTGAAGTTAACAATAATTTAGTTAACATATTTCCAAATCCTGCAAATGAATGCATTGAATTAAAATTTGATGATAATTTTCATAAAATCAGTAAAGTGAAAATTCTTGATGTTACAGGTAAATTTATTTGTGATATTGACATAAGAAGTTACAATCAGGAATATGCAATCAAGCAAGATATTAAACAACTGCGTGAAGGGATATACTATATATCTATAGAAAGTGAAACAAAAACAGAATTATACAGATTCATTAAATTGCAATTGCCATGATCTTTAAGAGTATTAAGTTATATTTTTTGTTTTTTATAATTTTGTTTTCATTAGTTATAAATTCATCTGCACAAACATATTGTGTTGGAGACAATTTCACATTTAATGCTCAAAACTATATAGCAGGTGAAGTTCAATGGCAATATTCTTTTGATGGCGATTATTGGTTTGATTATATAGGGGAAACAGAATTAACTCATTCAATAATTGGAGAAACACCAATTTATGTTAGACTAAAAATTATTGATCCTGAATGTTTGCCTCCTTATTATACAGACTCAGCCTTCATTAATGTACTACCTGATCCGACTGTTGCATACGCAGGAGAAGATCAACTCGGAATTGTGGGGACAAGTACTAATTTAAATGCAAATACAGCTGAAATTGGAACAGGTTTTTGGTCAATTACATCGGGGTCAGGAGGTTCGATAAATGATAATTATAATCCCACAACTTCATTTACGGGAGTTGCTGGAACGACTTATGAACTAAGGTGGGTAATTTTTAATGATTGCGGATTTACACAAGATTTTGTATCAATTGGCTTTGTTGACAATTCATTTGTTTGCGGAAATGACCTTTTTGATATCAGAGACGGGCAATCTTACCCAACAGTAGAACTGGATGGCAAATGCTGGATGGCAGCGAATTTAAATATTGGGACTATGCTTACCGGAGCAGTGAATGCTACGGATAATTCAGTTATTGAAAAATTCTGCTATGCAGACAACAGCAGTAATTGTGACACTTACGGAGCACTATATCAGTGGAACGAAGCTATGAATTATTTTACTACTCAAAGTTCGCAGGGAATTTGTCCTGAAGGTTGGCATATACCTAGCGATGCAGAAATAAAATCATTGGAGATTAGTTTAGGAATGACTCCTACAGATGCTAATCTAGAGAACACCTGGCGTGGAACAGTTGAAGAAATTGGCACTATAATGAAAGCCGGTGGAAGTTCAGGATTTGAAATATTATTGTCAGGAGTCAGAAATTCGAGCGGTGGGTTTATGTACCTAGAGGGACTTGGAGGTTACGAATTTGGATATATATGGTCATCAACTGAAGGAAGTAATACTGCTTTTGCATATCGAAGATGCTGGCAATCAGGTCATGCAGGCGTAGGAAGATATGATACTTTCAATAAGTTATACAGTTATCCAATTAGATGTGTAAAAGACTAAACTTTTTGTACTATGAAAAATATTAAATTTTTGCTTTTTCTTTCATTACTTATATTAAGCTTAAATGCGTTTTTCTCATCGTGTGATGAGCCCACTGAAGAAGAAATTCCTTTAGTTTTTACTGAATTAACTGCAGATAAAGAAACTCTTACAGTCGGAGAAACTGTAACATTTACAGCTACAGCAAGTGGAAAAGATATTTTATATACATGGACTGCTTCGGCAGGTGCATTATTAGGGAGTGGTGTAGAAGTAACACTCACTCCTTCTCCATGCTTATCGGGGGATATTCTTGTAACTTGCACAGTAAAAGATGCTTATAATAACACTAAATCAAAAGATATTACAGTAACAATTATAGAATAACGTCAAAAGATATAGCTAATTTTTATACTTTAACATAGTGACCCTGAATAAAAGCAGTATAATTCTATTTATAATAATTGCAATTTCTCTATTAATGCAAGGGAAAGATACTTATGCACAGTGTTTCGCATCTCCCGGCAATCCGATAGCAGGAAGTACAAATGTAGGTGTATTACAAAATAGAATAACAAGAGTATTAGTTTTTCATAAATTTTCTTTTTCAAATCAATATTTCGAAGGGAGCAACAAAATTTCATATGACTATCCGGCTGCTATTTCAAATGCCAATTTCAACTATACAGGTTTTAGCATAGGATATGGAATAAGAAAAAGGATTACTCTAGAAGTTGAAGCCGGATATTTTTTTAATAAAACTCAGAATTACAGACATTTCGACTATACAATAAAAGGTTTTGGATTTTCGAACGCTATATTTACAGGGAAATTTAACATTTATAAAAATGTTGATAAAATGTTGGAATTTACAATGTCAGGAGGATTAAAAGTCCCTTTTTCTTTAAAACCTCAAGTTGTTAACGGAGTAACCTTGCCTATTGACATACAACCCTCAACAGGAAATTTTGGTTCAATTTTTCAGGCTCTTTTTGTCAAAGAATTTAAAAATATTTCAGCCCGTTTTATACTTTTTTCAAGATATGAAAATAATTTTAATGAAAACAGAATGGGATATCGTTTTGGAGACGCATATACTACTTCAATATTTTTATCAAAACATCTGGCAAACAGATATACTGAGATTACAAAGGATATAACAGTAATTTTGCAGATCAGACACGAATATAAATTCAGAAATTTGCTTAACAACAATCCGGTGGTTGCATCAGGTAGTAATTCTCTTTATCTTGGACCACAGATAAATTATAATCTAAATATGGTATGGAATTTTTCTTTAATATATGATTTCCCAATTTATCACAATTACAATGATATTCAGTTGGGGAATTCATATTCTGTTTTGCTGTCCATAACCCGTGATTTAGGTTACAGAATTTAACTAGTCGTTGCTTAATACTTTAAACTCAACCCTTCTGTTAAGTTGTCTTCCTTCATCAGTATCGTTTGTGGCAATTGGTTTCTCAAAAGCATACCCTTCAAATGTAAGTCTGTCTGCAGAAATACCCTTACCAATCAAATAATCAACAACTGTTTTTGCTCTGGCTTTTGATAATTGCTTATTATATTCCATTGATCCTTTGTTATCGGTATGACCAGAAATTTCAATTTTCAATTTTGGTTGTTTGTTTAAAATACCTACAACTCTATTCAATTCGGCAAATGATTCAGGTCTCAAAGTTGCTTTGTCGTAGTCAAAGAAAATATTTTTAAGCACTATAGTTGTTCCAACTTCAATTCTTTGAAGATCAATATCTATAACCACTTCGTTATAATCCGCAGTATCTGCTATATTGAAGTTTTCTGAATGAAATAAGTAACCATCCTTACTGACATTAATACCATAATTTTTTCCAGACGGTAAATTAACGATGTATGCACCTGTCTGTGAGTTGGTAACAAAAGTTGAAACAATTTCATCAGCATTATTATCAATTATTTCGATATTTGCTTCCAAAGGATAAGTCGTTACTGCATCTCTAACTGTCCCCTTAACCAAAGTAACTAATACTCTGTCCTCAATAGGAGTAACTTCATCCGCTGCGAACCTTAGCTCATAGAGATCATGCAGTCCATATCCTTCAGGGCGAACAGAAGCATAATAAGCTGTTTTCCCACTGGCGGTAGTTACAAAAAAAGCATCGTCCAAAGTAGTATTTATTGGATATCCAATATTTACTGGAGTTGTCCATTGTCCTTCAGCATTTTTTGTCGTCCGAAAAATATCAAACCCTCCCATTGTATTATGCCCTTTCGAACTAAAATACATTGTTCGACCATCAGGATGAAGGAATATATCTACCTCATCATAAGGCGTATTAACTTTATTTCCGATATTAGTCGGTGGTGACCAATTTCCGTAACTATCCAATGTTGAATAAAAAATATCTCTTCCACCCATTGATAAAGCAGGGTTATCGGAAATAAAATAAAAAGTCTTGTTATCGTATGAAATACACGCTGCCGATTCATGATGTTTACTGTTAATATTTGATGAAATGCTTTCGGGTTTTAACCATTTACTACCTTTCAACTCTGAAACATAAATATCTCCACCGTTTTGATCCATATAAATGAATAGTCTTTGTCCGTCAGGAGACAAACCAACTACAGCATCGTGCATTTTTGTATTTAATGGCGTTCCAACACTTCTAGCCTTAGTCCACCCATTTTCAGTTTTTGTTGTCTCATAAATATCCTCGAAATACATTCCATCACCTGACAAGGCACCTCCTGTTGTATTCTTACGTCTTGAAGTAAAATACATTTTTGACCCATCTGCTGTAATCATAGGTCCATACTCGCGATATTCGGTATTTACATTTTCTCCTAGATTTATTATTTCTACTTTCGTAGTATCCTTCAAAATTTCTTTTCCATTCCGACACTCTGTAATATACTTATTTATTTCATCTATCTCAGTTTGAACTTTTAATCCGGCAGAATATTCATTATAAAACTTTATAGCCTCATTAAAATTATAATTCAAGTGATAACCGCGCCCGAGATAATATGATATTTTTTTATCAACCTTAGGA
>Ga0116143_10002305_pt1 | contig 21018 bp, 24 predicted proteins | sample AD_UKC034_MetaG_FD_89745 | JGI IMG/M metagenome (GOLD analysis project Ga0116143, IMG submission 89745) | Active sludge microbial communities of municipal wastewater-treating anaerobic digesters from USA - AD_UKC034_MetaG | ecosystem: Engineered > Bioreactor > Anaerobic > Digestate | place: USA...
GTTTTGATGTTGTGCATTTGTTTTAGAGAGTTTAGTCACTAACTAAGACAATCGCACAACATCTTTTTATTCATATCATTGTAACTTTATTTTTCAACATTTGTTAATAGCACAACACGTTAAACTTAATATAATGTCTCATCCTGAAATAGGTGTACACAAAAATTAAACTCAAGGACATTAAAAAATAAGCCGAGGAATACCTGACCATCAGCATGTGCAATGACTCAGACAAAATGCGCTGGTGCTAACATGAACGATGTAAAAAAACAGGCAAAAATGGTTTTTTAGGCATGCTGAACAATAATCAGGCTGTACAAGCTGTGGTTCTTTGCCGCTGCAAACCGGTTTGCTTCTGATTAATCTTTACTTTTGCCCACTTTCTTTTCATGGCAGCAGCAAATAACAAGATCATCATCATTGCCGCTCCTTCGGGTGCGGGCAAAACATCGGTAGTGCGTCATTTATTAAAAGCGCTGCCGGACAAACTGGCTTTTTCTGTTTCAGCCGCCACCCGCCAGCCCCGCAATAATGAAAAGAACGGCGTTGATTATTATTTCATCACAGCCAAAGAATTTGAACAACGGATAGAACAGGATGCTTTTGTAGAATGGGAAATGGTGTACGAAGGCAAATACTACGGCACCCTGAAAAGTGAAGTGCAGCGAATCTGGCAGCAGCATAAAGCCCCGCTGCTGGATGTGGATGTGCAGGGTGGCCTGCGGGTGCAGGAAAAATATCCCGGCACTTCCCTGTCATTGTTCATCGAACCACCGTCTATCGAAGAACTGGAACGCCGCCTGCGGGCAAGGGGCACAGAAACACCTGAATCGCTGCGGGCAAGGATCAGCAAAGCCTCTCTTGAAATGTCTTTTAAAGACCGTTTTGACCATATCATCATCAACGACAAACTGGAGAGAGCCTGCAAAGAAGCGGAAAAAATCGTACGTAATTTCCTGTTGCACAAGCCATAGTCATTCACTGGCAGCTCTCCGCTATTTTTCTATCTTTACCGCATGATAGCCTGGAATTCGATAGTGTTCTTTGTCCTCACCCTGCTGATCATGGGTTTTTTTGCAGGTATTGAAATGGCCTTTTTGAGTGCTAACCGGCTGAGCCTGGAAATAAAAAAGAAACAGGGAGACAGGTCCATGGAAATTCTTTCCGGCTTCCTGGATTCCCCGGCCCGTTTTCTTGGTACCACTCTTTTAGGTTTCAATATTTTTCTTGTTTTTCTCAGCCTGCAGATCAGTACCGTGATGGAACCCATCTGGAAGTATTTCCGCATCGGGTCTGATACTGTTCATATCATAGTGGAGATCGTACTGGCCACTTTTATCGTATTGCTATTCGCCGAGTTTATTCCACGGGCCATCTTCAGGGCCAGGAGCAACTGGCTGTTGCAGCGGCTGGCACAGGTAACGAATGTGTTTTACCAGATGTTTTTTCCTATTGCTGCCGGCCTGATCGACCTGTCTGAGTGGATATTAAAATATGTGTTCAACATCAGGCTCGACAAAAATAAAGAAGCGCTGAAACGCAGTGACCTTAAACATCTTTTTCAGCAGCATAGTGATGATGAAAGACAGGAACGCAATACCCAGCTGATGGAAAATGCACAGGAGCTGCCGAAAGTAAAGATCAGGCAATGCCTGGTGCCGCGGAAAGAGATCGTTGGTATAGAAAGTAAATCATCGGTGGAGCAACTGAAGAAAAAATTTGTGGATACCAAGCTGAGTAAACTGGTGGTATATGAAAATAATATCGACCACATCATCGGGTATGTGCACCAGCTGGACCTGTTTAAAAAACCTGTACATATTGAGGATGTGTTGCTTCCTATTCCCGCCGTACCCGAGAGCATGAGTGCCACAGACCTTATCAATAAATTTACCAAAGAAAGAAAAAGCATTGCCTGGGTGGTGGATGAGTTTGGCGGCACGGCCGGCATCATTACCATGGAAGATGTGCTGGAAGAATTGTTTGGTGAGATACAGGATGAATATGATACCGAAGAGTTTGTAGAAAAGCAGCTGGCGGAAAACGAATACATCTTCTCCGGCCGCCTGGAGCTGGACTACCTGGAAGAAAAATATGGTTTTGATTTCGGGCAGGAAGAAGCGGAAACCCTTTCGGGGTATATCATCAATTATCATGAAACCATACCCCGGCAAAAGGAACGCATCATTATTGATGACTACGAATTTGATGTGATGCATGTGACTGATACAAGAATTGAAACAGTAAAAATGAAGAAACTGAAGTAAAGGGGAATGGGGTATTGGTTAATTAGTTAAATAGGGGAATTGGGGAATTGGTTGAATAGTGTTTATACAAACCTTATCAATATGCAAACACTCGATACCCTTGAAGTATATATCTCTGCAAAAACATTTAGAAAAGAGGTAATTGCATTAGCTAATACTTTTCCCAAAGAAGAAAAATTCCTTCTTGCCGCACAGATAAAAGACAGTGCAAGGTCTATAACGGCAAATATTGCAGAAGGCTACGGCAGGTTTCATTACCAGGAAGCTATACAGTTTTGCCGTATTTCAAGAGGATCTTTGCTTGAAACATATGATCATTTATCCACTGCTTTGGATGAGGAGTATATTTCCGAATCCATATTTATGGAAATGAAAACTAAACAGGAACAATTGCTTAAAATATTAAACGGCTATATTGCCTACCTGAAACGTCGCAAGCAGGAAGGATGATGCGGATCAAGTACCTGATTTTCCCAATACCCGATTAACTCAATTAACCAATTACCCAAATCAACCAATCTCCTACCTTTGCGACACTTTATAAAAACAAATGGCTCTACTTGATTTTTTTAATAAGCGGGATAAGGATGCGAAAGGCGAAATGACCTTTATTGACCACCTGGAGGAGCTGCGCTGGCATGTTATCCGTTCGGTGATCGCTGTGCTTATCGGGGCTGTGGTTGTTTTTATCTACTCTGATTTTGTGGTCAACGATATCCTGTTTGCCCCCACCCGTTCTGATTTTATTTCTGCCCGCTGGTTGTGCAGCCTGGGTCAGAACATAGGCATCGGTGATACACTTTGTTTTGCACAGGTAGAAGCCAAATTCCTGGAAAATACTATGACAGGTCAGTTCATTGCTTCCTTTACACTGGCCTTTATCGGGGGGTTCATTCTTGCTTTCCCTTATATTTTCTGGGAGTTCTGGAAATTTGTAAGACCGGCCTTATCAGAAAAAGAACTTAAAAAAACCAGGGGAGTTATTTTCTGGGTTTCCTTATTATTCTTTACGGGTGTCTTATTTGGCTATTTTATCCTGACGCCTTTCATGGTGAATTTTTATTTCAATTACAAGCTAAGCCCGCAGATACAGATAATGCCTTCTTTTTCTGATTACCTGGAGAATCTTATCTATACTACCGCCGGTGTCGGAGTTTTATTCCAGATGCCGCTGCTGGTAATGGTGCTGGCAAGAATTGGTGTGGTAACGGGCCGTTTCCTCAGAAAATATCGCCGCCATGCCTTTGTTATCATATTGATAGCTGCCGCCATCATTACTCCTTCTACCGATCCGTTCAGCCTGACGATCGTAACCATACCGCTGTATCTTTTATTCGAAACAAGTATCATTATCGCCAGCCGCATCAACAAAAGGCAGGAAAAAGAGATGAAAGAGTGGAGCTAAGCTACATTCATATTTAAAGTTTGAAGTTATAGTTCAGTACCTTTGTACAAGTTAATTGGTTAGTACGATTCACATAAAACGTTGCTCATGCATTCCCCCTTTGATCTTCATAAGCCTATTGCTATCGGCAGCGATCATGCCGGTTTTGATTATAAAGAAGAACTGATCTCTTTCCTGGAAGGAAAAGGTTTACACTTTACTGATTTTGGCACGCATAGTAAAGATTCTGTTGACTACCCCGATTTTGCCCACCCCGTAGCCACGGCGGTGGAAAAAGGAGAGGCTGCTTTTGGTATTCTGATCTGCGGCAGTGCTAATGGAGTAGCGATCACAGCCAATAAACACCAGGGCATCCGTGCCGCTGTTTGCTGGGGAGAAGAATTGTCACAGTTGTCCCGGGCACATAATAATGCCAATGTGATCTGTATCCCTGCCAGGTTTGTAAGGGAAGGTGACGCAGAAAAAATGGTGGCTATATTTATGACCACTGAATTTGAAGGGGGCCGCCATGCCAGCCGGGTGAATAAAATTGCCTGCGCATAATAGCAATACCAATCATCCATATTTTATCCCTTCTTTTGCCGGAAGGGATTATTTTTATCGTTCATCATCAATACAACTATGATCAGAAAAATTATTGTTTGCCTTATTCTTTCGGTGCCACTTGCAGCCGCTGCACAAAAAAAAGATAAGAGTGCAACAAAAGCTGCTGCCACCATTACGGCAGAAGACATGAAAAAACACCTGTATGTTATTGCCAGTAAAGAAATGGAAGGAAGGGACACTCCTTCCCCAGGCCTGGAAAAAGCTGCTAACTATATAGAAGAACATTTCAGGTCACTCGGATTGACACCGGGTAATAACGGAAGCTACCGGCAATACTACCCGTTATATAAAGATTCCATGCAGGATGCCTCCCTGGTGATCAATGGAAAAAAGCTGGAGCTGAATGCAGATTTTCAACCGATGCCTAATAATTATTCAGCCGGGTTACGCTATTCCGAAGTGGTGTTTGCCGGTTATGGCATCAGTGATGGTGATAAAAGAAATGATTATAAAGACCTGAATATAGCAGGTAAATTAGTACTGATTGCCGATGGTATGCCGGCAGATTACAAACCATCACAGCAGGGATTTTCTTCTCCCTCCGGCGTAACAGGCAGAATGAATGCTGCCCTTAGCAGGGGCGCCAGCGCTGTACTGATTATCTACAATAATTTTCCACGGAAGGGTGGCTCTGTAAGCAGTAACTGGAGCCTGAACGGTTTTAAAGCCACACAATCACTTTTCGGGTTTACCATTTCCACCGAAACAGCAGCAAAGATCCTCGGAGAGGATGCAAAGACCCTGATGGATAAAATAAAAGAAGGGGCTGTTGCCGCAAAAACGTATAAGGCAGAAGTAGAATTGAACTATTCAAAAATCACCAAAACAACCCCGGTATCCAATGTACTGGCATTACTGGAAGGTACAGACAAGAAAGACGAGTATGTAGTCATCACTGCTCATTATGATCATATTGGTAAAAGAAATGATACTACCATTTATTACGGTGCTGATGATGATGGCAGTGGCACTACGGGTATATTGGAGCTGGCACAGGCATTTGTGGAAGCAAAGAAAGCCGGCAAAGGCCCCAGGAGAAGCATTTTGTTCATGACGGTAAGCGGTGAAGAGAAAGGACTATGGGGAAGCCGGTATTATTCAGAGCATCCTGTGTACCCGCTGGATAAAACAACGGTTGACCTGAATATTGACATGATAGGCCGCATCGGCAACGAGTATATGAAGGATAAGGACTCCGTTAACTATGTTTATATCATCGGTGATGATAAGCTGAGTACAGACCTGGCTGCCATTACAGACCAGGTAAACAGCACCTATAGTAAAATGAAACTGGACAGGAAGTATAATGACCCCAAAGACCCGAATCGCTTTTACTTCCGCAGTGATCATTACAATTTTGCAGAAAAAGGAGTCCCTATCATTTTTTACTTCAACGGGGTACACCCCGATTATCACCGGCCGACAGACACTCCTGATAAGATCAACTATCCGCTGATGGCCAAAAGGGCACAACTTGTTTTCTACACGGCCTGGGAAATGGCTAACCGGAATGATATGCTGAAAAGAGATCTCAAGCTGGAAAAACCAAGAGGTTTTTAATAACCTGCATTTCGGATTTAATGAAAAATACTTTTGCCAAAGCCCCCGCTATATTGAATGGCAGGGGCTTTTGATTTTGTGTTACTTTCATAGTTAAAATAAAATCGATGAACCCCAACCAGCCAGAGGAGAATGTTGTCTCAGGTTTGTACGACAACTACCATGAAACCCAGAAAGAAATATTGGCTATTGAAATACGTAAAACCAGGAACAAGCTGCTGGCATTGGCTGCAGTGGCGTTTATTTCTGACTTCCTTGCTCTGCTGGTGGCTAATACGGTACAACCGGTAACCCTGCTTGCCATTGCTGTGATTCCACTGATATTAGCAGGCCTCTCTTTTCTATCTTTAAAAGAGCCTCTAACTGCAATAATCATAGCTGCAGTCATTATTCTGGCGGCATGGATCTATGCCGCAGTCGTAACCGGAGGAATGGCTGCCATCAGTGGGTGGTTGATAAAAGCAATTATCGTTTATCTGTTAATTGCAGGTTTTCAAAGTGCTAAAGAAGCACATAAGATCAGAAAAGAAATAAAAGGCTGACCCCCTCTTCGATATGTTTTATTGGATAGGTTGTGGAAAACATCATCCTTTATTTTTTTAAACCTGAGGCAACTATGCCGGTCTTTGTACTGTCATAGATATAACAACCGTTTCCACCAATTTTTGATCCCTACCTTTCTACATAAAAATAATCCCCGGTAAACCGGGGATTATTTTATTTCTGCTTCCTTACAAAAAATACAATGTGATTGTCGGTGTCTTCAAACTCCAGCCGCATATACTCTTTTACAAAAGAGGCTTTTAGTTTTTCTTCTGCCCCATTTTCCAGTGTAATGGTGGTTAACACAGCTGCTTCCTCATCTACGGTATAAGAGATCTCTTTATCAGGATTTATCCCGTCAGTTATCACTCCTTTGCCATCCGCATTGAACTTGAAAGCCATATCTTTTAATAACGCAAGGGCGGATTTCATATTGGCAACAGCTTTGGCGCTGTCCTCGCCGGTGCCAATCTGCGCCAACAAAGTTTCTTCCGGCGACAGAGAATCTTTTTCAATATTATAATATACTGTTCCCGGAATTGCCAGGGAAACAATTTTCCAGTTACCAATAACATTTGTCTTCGTCACTTTTTCCTGTGCAGTAATACTGAAAGCCGTTAAAACAACACTCAGTAAACAAATAAATAATTTCTTCATTAAATTTTGTGTTTGCATATAAAATAGAACTATTTACCAGCCAAGTACCCAGGCAAATATCAGGGGTGCTACTATGGTGGCATCGCTTTCAACAATAAATTTTGGAGTATGTATGTCCAGTTTTCCCCAGGTAATTTTTTCGTTGGGCACTGCCCCGGAATAAGAACCATAAGAAGTGGTAGAATCACTTATCTGGCAGAAATAACTCCAGAAAGGAACATCATGCCATTCCAGGTCCTGGTACATCATTGGCACTACACAGATCGGGAAATCACCGGCAATGCCTCCGCCGATCTGGAAAAAACCTACTCCTTTTCCGGCCGAGTTGTTACAATACCAATCCGCCAGCCACGCCATATACTCAATACCATTTTTCACTGTACTGGCTTTCAGCTCTCCTTTGATAACATAGCTCGCAAAAATATTTCCGGTAGTGCTGTCTTCCCATCCCGGAACAACAATAGGAATATTTTTTTCCGCCGCTGCTACTATCCAGCTGTCTTTTGGATCAATTTCATAATACTGTTTGAGTTCACCACTTAATACTGTTTTGTATAAAAACTCATGCGGGAAATATCTTTCTCCTTTGGCTTCTGCTTCTTTCCATTGCTTTACCAAATGTTTCTGTAAACGGCGAAAAGCTTCTTCTTCCGGTATACAGGTATCTGTTACCCTATTATAGTGGTTCTCAAGCAGGTCCCATTCTTCCTGTGGCGTCAGGTCCCTGTAGTTGGGAATTCTCTTGTAGTGTGAATGTGCAACGAGGTTCATCACATCTTCTTCCAGGTTGGCGCCGGTGCAACTGATAATATCAACTTTTCCCTGGCGGATCATTTCAGCCAGTGAAATACCCAATTCCCCGGTACTCATAGCGCCGGCGAGAGTGATCATCATTTTACCCCCTTCCAGTAAATGTTGCTCATACCCTTTGGCGGCATCAACGAGGGCAGCCGCATTGAAGTGCCGGTAATGATGTTGAATGAATTGAGAAATCGGACCTTTATTCATGAATGCTAATTTTTGATCCGCCTTCAGATCACAATAAGGTGAGACATTGCGGGAAGCGCAAAATTACAGTTTTGACGAAATAAAAAAGTTCCCCGTTTCCGGAGAACTTTTTATAATAAAACAACCCTGATTATTTTTTTAATTTCTGAATATCAGTGAGGTTTCCTGCAGTATCCACTTTAGCCAGGTATTTTTTCCCTTTTGATTCCAAAGTAATACGATAAGTAGTGCCGGAAGAATTAGTGATCTCATTTACATCGAAGACATCTGCATTTCCAAACCGCTTATCCAAAGATGTCATTACCGCTAACGGCAGCTGGTTGTAAAAAAGAGATCTTACACTTCCTTCCAGTTGTCCCTTTTGTGTAAAATAGGCTTCTGTACGGTATCCGCGGAGAATGAATGTAGCTTTTACATAATCTCCGGTAGTAGTCCATTTAACTAACTCAGCGTCGGCGAATTCTTTTTTAAAAGATTCCTGTACCTGCTCATTGATACCGGGGTCACTGTTTGTAAAGGCAATTGCTGTTGCAATTGTGAACATTGAGAACAACGATAAAAATAATTTTTTCATGGCTTTAGGTTTAATGATTAACGATTGATGATTCAAAAATACTATTGTGCAAAATCCAAGTCGAGTGAATTGTGAAGTGCGGCAGGGGATGTTAAATGTATTAACGAAGTTGTATGATCATTTACATTCTATCATCTGAATATAAAACCCTGGCTGCAGGTGCAGGCCAGGGCTTATTTTACCACACACCAAAACTATCTTTCTGTATTAAGCTTTTCTTGTTTTTTGGTATACGCTCCAGTCACTCTCTGCTGATGCCTTTAAAACGATCTTTGTATCTGCATCTTCCAGTGTAATATAGTAGGCAGTTCCATCACTCTTGGCCACTTCAAACAAATCACTGATCCAGTATTTGCTGTAACTCTTCTTCAGGTTCTTCTGCGTGTTCAGCGGCAGATCATCTGAGCTGAGGTAACGGGTAAGGCCCAGTAACTCTCCTTCCTCATTATAATAAGCAAATACATGCTTTTCATTATAAACAAAAGCGGCTTTGTAATAATTGCTCCCAACTGTCCACTCTACTTCTTTTGCAGTATTGAACTCGGTTTTAAAAGCGTTTAACACTTTTGTCGCTACATTTTCTTCACCGGCAAATGCACTTGTTGTGCTTATCAGGACTGCCAGTATCATAATGATCTTTTTCATATACTTTTTTTAAAAAGGTTTAGGTTTTATCTGAATTTGTTGTTTGATTAGTTTGACGTAACAAAAGTAGAGAAGGTTACACCCCATGGCAAGCCAATTATGATTAGCGGAAGTCAGTGTTAACTGCTGTTAACATACGTTGCCAGTTACTAACCACTGAACATTTCTAAATGCCGGTCATCAGGTTGCACCACATATTCATGTGATACCATTAAAAAAAGTTGGTTTGTAAAAATAATATTTAGATATTTGTCTAAATATATAATTATAGAACTGGCCTATGAATATTGTGTTTAAAGCACTGAACGACCCTACCCGGAGAGAGATACTAGAACTATTGCAGGAAAAGGACATGACTGCCGGGGAAATAGTGGAGAAGTTTAATATATCCGGCCCAAGTATTTCGCACCACCTTGATCTGTTGAAACAGGCAAAGCTGGTGACTGCCGAAAAAGAAGGGCAGTTTATATATTATTCACTGAACACTACAGTAGTAGATGAGATAATGAAATGGTTTCTGCAATTCAAATCAAAAAAGAAGTGATATGAAATGAGCCATAAAATTTTCGAGCTATTATGCCTGCCCTGCTCACTTCAGGCAAACCGACAGGCAGATGAAAATTTTATGGCGAATAATCCCGATAGCAATCGGGAGCAAAATTCAAAAACAAAAATTAACACATGAATAAAATTATTAAACTCCTGGTTTGGCCGGTAATGATCATCCCTGCTGTTTATTTAGCCATTACCTGGAATAAGATCCCCGAAAAAGTGGCCATGCATTTTGACCTGAAAGGAAATGTTGACCGGTTTGGCAGTAAGAACGAATTGCTAACTACAGTGATTGTTCTTACGATAACAAATGCAGTGATTTACCTGATCCTCACCAATATTTACCGGATCGACCCTAAAAAGTATGCTGCTGAAAACAAAGACCGCCTGCAGCGTCTCGCCTCCGGTCTTGTACTTTTCCTGTGTGCCCTGCTTTGTATGATCATATACAGCAGCGCAAATGGAAATATCAGCTTTAATATAGGTTTTGTACTGGCAGCTATGGGCTTGTTATTTGCTTTTATTGGTAATTATATGCACAATATCAGACCCAACTACTTTGCCGGCTTCAGGCTGCCATGGGCATTGGAAAATGAAGAAAACTGGAAAAAAACACATTCCCTCGCCGGAAAACTGTGGTTTGCAGGAGGCTTGCTGCTCGCTGTTACCTGCTTATTTCTTCCTCCGGAGGCAGCATACATCTTTTTCTTTGCCGTTATGATAATTATTACAGCTATTCCCATCATCTTTTCATTCCGGTATTATCTGAAACAAAAAAAGAAACCACTTCAGTAAAATAATATAACAGAGAAAATCCTGTTTTAACTTTGGTACATAAACTGTTTCAATTGACTAATGAAACAGGAGACAATCATTATTTAACCTAAAAGAAAAATAATTAATTATTTAGCCCACGCATATCTTTCTTTTAACCACCCGGAAACGCTGGTGGGAAACATGATAAGTGACTTTGTAAAAGGAAAAAAGAAATTTGATTACCCCCCGGATATTCAAAAAGGGATTGCCCTGCACAGGGCAATTGATACTTTTACGGATGAACATGAGGCTACAAAAGCGGCAAAAGAGATTTTCCGGCCTGCCTACCGGTTATACAGCGGCGCTTTTACAGATGTGGTGTACGACCATTTTCTTGCGACTGATGAAAACGAGTTCCCTGAAAATTCATTGCATGATTTTGCGCAATCAGTATATACTACATTAGACCGGCACACTCAATGGATGCCGGATCGGTTTGCCGGAATGTTTCCCTACATGAAAGAACAAAACTGGCTGTACCATTACCGCACCCGATGGGGAACAGGCAAAAGCCTGGGAGGAGTAGTGCGCCGGTCACAATATCTAACTGAAAGTGAGACGGCCTTCAGACTTTTTGAGCAGCACTACCAACTTTTACAGGACTGCTATCGTCATTTCTGGGCCGCCATCAAACCTTTTGCTGCCCAAAAGTTTGAAGAGTTATATAATAATGAAAATTTCACTTTATAAAAGGTAACTCCTGAACAAACAAATCGTTTTATTTTTGCAAATAGTCTTATAATATGAAAAAAGCCTTTTTATTACTCTTTGTCTTTCAATTATCCCTTATCTGCCTGGTAGCCCAAACCTTACCCCCTGTAGATAAATCACCGATGGATATGAGTTATTATCCTGCCAATTACCCTGTGCTGAAAATCCAGGATAAACTTACGGAGCCGCTTGTTGCCCGGGTTGTGTACAGCCGCCCCCAAAAAGCCGGCAGAACTATTTTCGGAGAACTTGTGAAATATGGAGAAGTATGGAGAATAGGTGCTAATGAAGCTACAGAAATTGAATTTTTCAGGCAGGTAAGAATTGCCGGTAAAAAGATTGCCGCCGGCCGCTACACTTTATTTGCCATAACTAACGAAACCAGCTGGACATTCATCATTAATAAAGAAACTGATACCTGGGGAGCATTCAAATATGATGCAAAAAAAGATGTAATAAGATCAACTGTCACAATACAAAAAACTGATTTGGCTCTTGAATCACTGGCAATGACTTTTGATAAAACTACCGGTGGTTTCAACCTGGTAGTGGCATGGGACAATATCAAAGCTTCCTTACCAATAACTTTCTAACCAGCAGTCATATGAAAAGAACCGGTTCATTATTGTTTTTTTGCTGCCTCCTGTTTGCCTGCAATAACAAAGAAGAAAACAACACTGCCCGCCCTATTAAAATAGCAAGCACCGACAGCTCAGCAACGGGCCGGGCAGAAAGACCCACCATTAACCCCTATGCCGGTATAGATGTATCCCCGATGGATATGAGTTATTACCCGGTCGATTATCCAAAGCTGAAAATGGCCAAATCAGTCAATACCCCGCCACTTGCAAGAGTAATATACAGTCGCCCTCACCTGCAGGGACGTCATATTTTTCATGAAGTATTGAAATATGATGAGCCATGGAGATTGGGTGCCAATGAAGCAACAGAACTTGACCTGTATAAAGATGCCAGCATACAGGATAAAAAAATAAAAGCCGGCCGGTATATCATTTACTGTGTGCCGCATACTGATAACTGGACAATTGCTATTAATACCAATATCGACAGCTGGGGCCTGGAACCAGATACCACAAAAGATGTGGCCCGCTTTACAGTACCGGTTATAAAAACAAATAACTCCCTGGAATATTTTACTATTGTTTTTGAAGATAATAATGGTACTGCCAATTTACTGATGGCATGGGATGATGCCGAGGTGCGCCTGCCATTTAAGTTCTGATCTTTTATCCCTGCTGCCGGAAATTATTTTAGATATTTACAGCATGTGCGGTATAGCAGGTATAATTCAACTATCCCCTTCGGCGTATACTAAAGAAACACTGGTAAAAATGACTGGTGCCCTGGCCCATCGTGGACCGGACGGAGAAGGCCTGTGGCAGAATGAAACAGCTACCGTGCTTCTGGGTCACCGGCGCCTTTCAATCATCGATCTTAGTGAAGCAGGTCAGCAGCCCATGCAATACCTGAACCGGTACACCATCATTCATAACGGAGAGATATACAACTATATTGAATTAAGAGAAGAGCTACAAAAAAAGGGTTACTCTTTCCGGTCACAAACAGATACAGAAGTAATAGCCGCCTCCTATGATTGCTGGAAAGACAACTGTGTTGATCATTTTGATGGCATGTTTGCGTTTGCAATATGGGATGAAAGTAAAAGAGAGTTGTTTGCAGCAAGAGACCGTTTTGGAGAAAAACCTTTCTTTTATTTTTTTGACGGGCATTGTTTATTTTTTGCCTCTGAAATGAAAGCATTATGGGCAGCAGGTATTGAAAAAAAGATGAATCAGAAGATGCTTTTCAATTTTATTACGATCGGCTATACTGATAACCCGGCAAAGCCTGATGAAACCTTTTATGAAGGTATAGCTAAATTGCCCGCAGCTTCCATACTTAAATTTTCTTTTCTCTATTTTCAATTCTCTGTTCAGCGTTATTGGGATATTGACCTGACGGCACAACATAAAAATATCTCAGATCAATCGGCTATTGAACAGTTTACTCACCTTTTCAATACTTCCATAAAAAGAAGGCTAAGAAGCGATGTACCAGTTGGTACTTCATTAAGCGGAGGATTGGACAGCTCATCTATTACCGCTTTAAGTTCCGGTTCGGGTACTGCAAATCAAAGTCATTTATGCTTTACTGCTTCATTTCCCGGTTTTGAGAAAGATGAATCTGCTTTCTCAAAACAAGTAGCAGACAATTTTAAGCTGCGGCAGGTGATGACGGAGGTAACAGCAACGGAATTACTCAATGACTGGAATCAGCTTTGCTATCACCAGGAAGAACCTTTTGGTTCTGCCAGCATTTATGCCCAGTACAAAGTATTTGAGCTGGCCAGGCAACATAATGTAAAAGTATTACTGGATGGACAAGGCGCAGATGAAACACTTGCCGGTTACCATAAATACTATAAATGGTATTGGCAGGAACTTTTCCGGAAAGGAAAACTGTCCGGAAGAAAAGAACTTTCTGCTGCAAGAGAGTTAGGCGTTAATGAGCCCTTTACCTGGCAAAATAAAATTGCTGCATGGTTTCCCTCATTTGCCAGTATCGTTATGGAACGGCAGTATTTACTAAACGTTATACGGCATGAAGACCTTACAAAAGATTTTGTGCAATTACAAAGTAAAGAAGCCTACTACTGTCCACCAGATCACTTTGATCTGAACGGGGTCTTGTATTTCAATACCTGTACACATGGACTTGAAGAATTGTTGCGCTATGCCGACAGAAATGCCATGGCACATGGAAGAGAGGTCAGGCTGCCTTTTCTGTCTCATGAATTGGTCGAATTTGTTTTCTCACTTCCATCCTTTTTCAAAATAAGAAATGGCCGGACCAAATGGCTGTTGCGTGAAAGTGTAAAAGCCCTTTTGCCGGAGTCAATCACATGGCGAACAGATAAAGTGGGCATTGAGCCGCCACAAAAAGACTGGATGACAAAGCCAGCCTTCCAGCATCTGATACAGGAGGCAAAAAGAAAGCTGGTAACAGAAAAAATACTTAACAAAGAGGTGCTGGATAAAAAGATTGTTCCGTTATCTTCTCATGAGGCTGATAATTACGACTGGCGATATGTAACTGCAGCTGCCTATCTGTAACACTATAAAAATCGTCCTTCGGCGGAAGGACGATCTGTAAAATCAAAATATATCAGAAAGCAGTTTTCTCTGCCGGATCTCCTCTTTTCAGTTTTTCAGTTTGTTCCATATTACCATACGGATCAGATTTGATCCAATACCAATGTTTTTCATCCCTGAGTACAATATGAAATGACACTTCATTATCGTTCACAATTTCAGTTATCCCGAATAACTGCTTGTTTTTATATCTAGTTTTCACTTTTGCAAGGATGTTTGATGGCAGGTTCTTTTCAGTATAATAGCGAACTGTTTGCAACAGGCTCCCGTCATCTGCATAAATTGCCCTGACAGCGATCTCACTTATCTTAAAATCCGCCTGGAAAAGGTTTTCCATTTCCTGCCATTTTACATTTTCGGCTTCTGAAAAGGTCTCATTAAAGGCCCTTATTACTTTTTCATTTACTTCAGGTGGCGTAGTGGCTGCAGCTGATAATACTACCAGCAAAACGGCAAGGAGCAATACATTTTTCATGGCTTTACAATTTTATGATTAATGATCGATTTCAGTAATAAGTTACTATCAGTACCTGCCGGTAACAAGCCATTTTCGATGATTGGCCTCCTTTCAATTCATTTACTACAGTGTATTAATATGTATAGTCAGCTGAAGAAGGATAAAAAGATATTAAATAAGTTTTTTTTACTGCTGAAGCATGATTTCATCTTTCAATAGGTCATTTAAAAATAATTGTTAAAGAAAAAATGATGCGGATAAGTGGTAATTAATGTAACGGGCTGTTTGCCCGATATTTCACATCTTTGCACCCTTAATAACTTCTTATGAAGCCTGCCACAAAGTTTATACATGCCGGTGCAGAACCAGATCCGTCCACCGGTGCAATTATGACCCCTATTTTCCAAACTTCCACTTATGTACAGGAAGCACCGGGGGTAAACAAAGGTTTTGAATATGCCCGCAGTCAGAACCCCACCCGTAAAGCATTGGAAGAAGCATTGGCCATAATTGAGAACGGAAAATTTGGCCTCGCATTCAGCAGTGGTGTGGCGGCTACAGATGCGGTAATAAAATTATTAACTCCGGGAGATGAAGTGATCTGTGCCAATGATATGTACGGCGGTACTTATCGGTTGTTTACTAAAGTATTTGAACGGTTTGGCATCGTTTTTAAATACATAGACACGACAAATACAAAGAATGTGTCGGATGCCATCACTTCAAAAACAAAACTGGTGTGGCTGGAAACCCCCACCAACCCGTTGATGAACATTACTGATATTGCTGCAATAGCTTCTATTACTAAAGAGAAGAATATACTGTTGGCAGTAGATAACACTTTCGCTTCTCCTGCCCTGCAAAACCCACTGGACCTTGGTGCCGATATTGTAATGCATTCTGTTACCAAGTATCTGGGTGGACACAGTGATGTGATACAAGGCGCCCTGGTTATGAATGATGCGGATTTAAGGGAAAAATTATACTTCATTCAGAAAAGTTGCGGAGCAGTGCCCGGGCCGATGGATTGTTTTCTTGTATTAAGAGGAATAAAAACATTGGGTGTTCGGATGAAAGCCCATTGTGAAAACGGAACTAAGATTGCACACTGGCTGCGCAGCCATCCAAAAATTGCCAAAGTATATTGGCCGGGTTTTGAAGACCATCCCGGCTATGCAGTGGCTAAAAAACAGATGAAAGATTTTGGGGGTATGATCTCATTTGAATTGAAAAATGATAGTATAGAAGAAGCCAGAAGGGTTTTATCATCCACTCATTTATTTTCATTAGCAGAAAGCCTGGGAGGTGTTGAATCACTGATCAATCATCCGGCCAGCATGACCCATGCATCTATTCCGAGAGAAGAAAGAATAAAGAATGGTTTGTCTGATTCGTTGATAAGATTAAGTGTGGGCATTGAAGATACAGATGACCTGATTGAAGATTTGGAAAAAGCCATTGGATAAACAAATATGCTCAGGAAAATTAAACTGATTGGCCAACTTCTGTTCTTACAGCTTACTGCCAAAAGCCAGGCTATACCCTTTGAGCAAATCCGTTTCAGTAATCCTCTTTCCTCTGATATAGATTCAATTCTTCATGAACAGGTGAAGACCTTTTTCAAGAATGCCAAAGCCCCCGGTTTGGTCATAGGCATTAGTCAAAATGGGGAAAAGAGGTTTTATAGTTACGGCTATGCCGATTCATCTGGTAAAAGGTCATTTGGCCCTGAAACTGTTTTTGAGATCGGTTCTGTAACAAAAACCTTTACTGCTAATCTTTTATTCCAGCTTCAGGAACAAAAAGTAATAGATTTACAAAGCTCTTTATTGAAATATTTACCCGCAGGCTTCGGGAACGATTCTGTACTGCAAAAAATTTCTATTACGGATATTGCGAGTCAAAGCAGCGGTCTGCCCCGCCTCCCACCGAATTTGGATAAAATAAAGGAGTACACCCTGATGCAGCCTTACCAGTTTTATACAAAGAATCATCTTTATTCTTTTTTAAAAGGGTTAAAAAAAATCAGTCCCGGCTCTTATGCTTATTCAAATCTTGGATTTGGGCTGTTAAGCATCATTGAAGAAAATGTTACATCCCTGCCATTTGAATCACTGCTAAACAAACATATCTTTCAGCCGCTTCAGATGGACAATACACATATTGATGCAAAAAAGAATACAACTGATTTTGCTACCGGGTATTTTTATGGCAAGCCTGCTGATTATTGGAATTTTGATTGCATGGCAGGCGCCGGTGCAATAAAAAGTACAGCCCTGGATATTCTCAAATATCTGGATGCACATATTGGACACAAGAATGAAAACTTTTCTACTGTGGTCAGCAAGATCACTCAGCCTGTAAACTCTGTTGCTACTAATATACAAATATGTTACGGCTGGCACACATTTGAAGACCTGAAGCACCGGGTATTCTGGCACAACGGTGGCACTTACGGCTTCTCTACGTTTGCAGCGTTTGAACCTCACACTAAAATATCCGTTATTCTTGCAGCAAATGCATCAGGAGATAATGCTGCTTTGGATAAACTGGCCGTTGACCTGCTTATATTATTAATGGGGAAATGATGCAGGAAAAAAAACTCATTGAATTCCTTAATGCGAATGTGGAGCAGTATAATCAACCTTCTTTTATTAAAGATGACCCCATCTCTGTACCTCATCTTTTTACTAAAAAACAGGACATCGAGATCGCCGGTTTCTTTGCGGCCATCTTCGCCTGGGGCAACCGGACAACGATCATTAATAAGGCTACCGAACTGATGCAACTAATGGACATGTCGCCTTTCCAATTTTGCAGGCAGCATACTGAAACAGACCTAAAGAAATTATTGCATTTTAAACATCGCACTTTTAATACAACCGATCTTCTTTATTTTATCGAATTCTTTAAGTTTCATTACGCAAAACATAAAAGCCTTGAAACAGCCTTCACCATGCATGGTGATACAGTTGAAATGATGCTGACCGGCTTTCATCACTATTTCTTTTCTCCCGGAGATACACCTGCCAGAACCAAAAAGCATATTGCCACTCCGGAGAGAAAATCCACCTGCAAAAGACTGAATATGTTCTTACGCTGGATGGTACGGCAAGACGATAAAGGGGTTGATTTTGGGATCTGGAAAAAAATCTCTCCCTCACAGCTTATTTGTCCCATTGACTTGCATGTAGCAAGAGTAGCCCGCCGTTTACATCTTATTCAACGAAAGCAAACCGACTGGCAAACTGCATTGGAGCTAACAGAATACCTCCGAACTTTGGATAAAAATGATCCGGTGAAATATGATTTTGCTCTATTTGGACTTGGAGCTATCGAACCGGGATTAAAAGGATTAAAATTGAGCTAGTGGAAAAAGAAACTTCTTTACTGACCCGGGCTTTACAAAAAGACCTTAGCCTTGTGCCTTTACCAAACTCATCGTTTGAACAACTAAGATCATCCCTTGCCAGCCATATCAATCACCTTATTAATCATGATTTTGAAAAGCTGGTCTTTTATCTCTATCGTATTGATGTGGATGAAGCAAGGATGAGAGCATTGCTGACTCATAAAGAAGGTAATGATGCTCCCATGCTGATTGCCGACCTGATCATTGAACGACAATTACAGAAAATAAAAAGCCGGACGGCATCAGCTAAAGATGAAGATATCCCGGATGAAGAACGGTGGTAGTTTAATAAACTTATCTGCAAAATGGTTTAATTTCAAACCCGGTTATTCCAGCTTCGTACCTCCCAGCAGCTCTGCATACATATCAATTTTATGAAACTGGTAAGCTTTATCAAAAATAGCCTCAACCGATAATGCTGTATTGGAAGAAACTTCATCCTTATTCGTTAAGAGTCTGAGATGTTTCTGGCTTTGTGTATACTTGTTGGTTTTATTAATCACATTTGTCTTCTCCAATATCTCGCCAGCTATATTCAATAAGTTTTCGCTGCTCAGTCCATCAGCGATTCCGCTTAAGTTTAATTTACCCAGTTGCAACACACTGTCAAGTCCAATTATTTTTGCCAGCTCTCCCATTCGTTCTGTGTCCGGAAACACTGGTGCAATATCTTTACTGGTCGTATACCTTTCACCTGCAGGAAACTTTTCTTCTATATCCTGTACAAAAGCTGCATTACCTGCAGCCGGGGCCCCAAATGTTATAAGCTGGAAATTAATTCCTCTATCAGGTGGTAATTCATTTTTCAGGAATCCTGCCATTGGATAGGCAAGGTTACCTCCAAGACTATGCCCGGTAATAACAATACTGGCATAAGCAGGAATTTTCTGCTCTATATACTCTTTGATTGTTAACCCGCTTTTCTTATCCCGCAACAATAATAAATTTTGAAAACCAACCCATGCCCCGTTACTGATATAGGCTTCTTTCACTGTATCGGTATAGTTCCATGATTTTATTCGGAATATATTTAAGTCCTGCAGAATGAAATTCTGAAACCCTTCATTACTGAATTCAAGAACCGATCCTCTAATAACAAGAGCATATTGTTCTGTGGTCTTATTTTTTACAATAATGGCATAATTTCCATTTACAGCCTGGGGCAAAAAAACAACTTCATAGAGCGGGGCATACTTTTCAAAAGCCACAACAGTGCTATCCTTATATATAAGCTGGTTCAACCGTACTACCTCTTTAGCCTCTAAAAAAGGGGCATCAGCTTGTTTTGTTTTACCGGGCTGGCAGCCAGCCAGGTAAACAATAGAAAAAAAAGAAAAAAACGGGTTTTATGATTTTCATTTATTACCGCAATTAAAAATCCCGTCAGTAATTCCAACGGGACATAAAGTTAAAAATAAAATACCGCCTTCAACAAGGGCAGGTAATCACTATTTCTTCTTTTCAAACATCAGCTCTTTTACCTTTTCTTTATCTTCTTTTTCTTTCTTCAGGTCGAACATGGTACCGAACACATGATCCCATAAAGTGGAACTGACCCCGTATCCGTTATGTTCATTTTTATAATGATGCAGGTGATGATTTCTCCATAAGCCCTTCATCCATTTGAATGGCGGGTTCCAGGCATGAATGGCATAGTGCATAGTGCCATACATCAGGTATCCCAACAGGAATCCGGGGAAGAACATAAAAACATAACTGCCCATTATCAGGTACATCAATCCAAATAATGTAGATGAAATGATAAGACTGGGTACCGGCGGCATAAACAACCTCTGCTTATCTCTCGGATAATGATGATGATTACCATGCAGTGTATAGACAAATTTGGTAGCTCCGGGTGTTTTAGGTACCCAATGAAAAATGTAGCGGTGGGCTATATACTCAAAGAATGACCAGAAGAACATACCCCCGAAAAATACGAGCAATATGGTGCCGGTACTGTATCCGTATTTAGTGGCAGCCAGGTAAATAATATAAGTTAGTATCGGGATATACATACCCCATATCACCAGCGGATGTGCCTTGGTCAGTGCCTCCAGAAAATCATTCTTGAATAAACGGGCCTGGCCTTTATTATGAATTTTTTCGAATTCCATTGTGCAAAGATAAGGAAAGGCCGATGGGTCATAAAAAGGCCGACTGACTGATTTTAGTCAGCTTTTAACAATTCATCAACCCGCTGAAACTGATAGCCTTTTGCTTTCAGGTATTTTATCAATTGCGGAAGCTGGTGATAAAATTTATCTGTCCGCATAGTATCGGTACCAATATGCATTAAAAGAAGAAATCCGTTCAATCCCGCTGGTTTTCCTTTCTCATAATTAATAATCGACTGATAAATCTCTTCGCTGCTGCGATAATTTCTATCTGCCGGTGTGGTGTAGTCGGCATGGCTGCGGGTACCCGGAGTATAATTGATGAGCCGGAGACCCATTTCTTTTGTCCAGCTGGCAATAGAATCATTATACCATTCATAAGGAGGCAGAAACAGCCGGGTATTTTCTGTTTTAACGCCTGCTGCTTCCAATCCAGCCATGTTATCAAGAAGATCGGTTTGGAATTGTTTTTTTGTTACCAGCAACCTATCCCGGTTGATCCAGTCGCAATACAA
>Ga0116143_10002307_pt1 | contig 21015 bp, 9 predicted proteins | sample AD_UKC034_MetaG_FD_89745 | JGI IMG/M metagenome (GOLD analysis project Ga0116143, IMG submission 89745) | Active sludge microbial communities of municipal wastewater-treating anaerobic digesters from USA - AD_UKC034_MetaG | ecosystem: Engineered > Bioreactor > Anaerobic > Digestate | place: USA...
AGAAGAGCTATAGTGGTAAGATTGTGTTTGAGTAATTTCCAATCAAAATGAAAAAGCATATAACATTAACCATTGCACTTCTCATTTCTTATTCTTCTAATGCGCAATGGCAATGGGCAAAACAAATTGGGGGCATCAATGGAGATGGAGGTGGAATTCGTGTAGATGCTAACGATAATATTTATTGCAGTGGAGATTTCGGCAGTAACTGCTTTCTTGACAATGACACACTTTGGGGCAACGGCTACAACGACCTGTTCTTGATAAAATACAATACAAGTGGAAACGAATTATGGTCGAAAAGTTTTGGAGGCAACAATACTTCCAATAATATTGAATCAGGAGGTATTTTAGCAATTGATAATACTAACAATTGTCTTTACTACTCGGGCGCGTTTTACGGCAGCATAACAATTGATGCCTTCAATATTACATCGTCAGGTGGCTTGGATATTTTTATCGCCAAGTTTGACTTATCAGGTAACTGCATTTGGCTCAAAAAAGCTGGGAGCCCCTTTGATGACCGCCCTGCTGCATCAACCCTTGATGCCAACGGTAACATTTACTTCACGGGTGTTCTAGGAAACAACGGAACCTTTGAAACATATTCCTTGAACAAAGGAACATTTTTATCAATGTTAGACCCTTCTGGTAACATATTATGGGCGCAGTATCAGTTTGAAGGTGGGTCTCCTTCAAAACTTATAGTAGTCAACAGCGCAATACTTATGTGTGGTTTTACAAACAACGATACTTTAATAATAGATGCTACTAATTTCATTGGCAACGATAATATAGATTGCTTTTTGGCTAAAACCGATTTAAATGGCAATATCATTACAGCTAAGCGCTTTGGTGGAAAGCGCAGTCAATATGCATCAGATTTTGAAATTGACTCCAATGGAGATATTTATTTGAATGGCTTTTTTGATGACTCCTTGTCAGTAGATGCGACAACCCTTTCTAACAATGGTAAATATGATTTCTTTTTGGGAAGATTTGATAGTAATTTTAATTCTCAATGGATAAGACAATCCAATGCAACTGGGAATGCTGGTGCAAAAAGTAATAATATAATAAAAGACATAGACGGTAAGTTCTACATTTCGGGACAGTTCAGTGGTAATGCATCTTTCGGAAGTTTTAATGTTTCAACATCTAACCCAAATGATTACTTCATTGCTCGTTTTGATGATGGTGGAGGATGTATCGGAGTAAGGCATTTTGGGTTTGCTGTCGCTGCCCGCTCAGAAATTGATAATAACGGTGATATAATAGTTTCTGGTACCTTCTCTAATACAATCAATATTGGTTCCACCTTTTTAACCAGCCACGGGGGAGGTGATATGTTCTTCGCCAAATCAGATGCAATAGTTGGCATAGGCGGCAGAGAAATAAACCCCAATAACCAACTGATAATTTATGCCAATCCAACTCAAGGCAAATGCAACATAACCGTACCCAATGATTTTGTAAATGAAAACAACCTAACGCTAAGCATATACGATAACACAGGCAAACTCATACAACAAAAAATATTAGAAATGAATGATGGCAAAATAAAAGTGAGTTTAGAGCAGGAAGCTAAAGGAATTTATAACGTAACGCTTGCTAATAAAAAGAAGAGTTATAGCGGGAAGATAATATTTGAATAAGGAATAAGATAAAAAACAAAGGCAGCTAAATAGCTGCTTTTGTTTTTTATAAGATTTAAAAGGATGGAACAGCGTAATTCACCTGACAGGTCGCCAGCATAGCCTGTGCGTTTGCGCCCCTGTCAGGTTACGCATACCCAGCCCGTTAAAACAAAGCGTCCCCCTTCAGGGGTCAGGGGTAAAAAAAACCTGGGCTCAGAGGCTCCGCCTCATGCCTTTTATCATTGTAGCTTCCAGCTACTCTCCTCACAAACAAAAAAAAATCCCGCACATCACTGCACGGGATATAAAATTTAACACTACTACTTTCTTTATTCCCCTCTGTGCTGTAGCTATTGCGTATGCGAGAGGGGTTAGGGGTGTGTCCTTACTAAACAATCGGCTCACCCGGCACTTTCACCTCAACTATCGGCTCACCCGGCACTTCCACCTCAACCGTATCCCTAACAGTAGTCCCCGCTGGTATAGTAACATCCTCTTCAGCAATCACCTCATCATTCAACTTCCACTTCACAGTAAACTTACCGCTTGCCAGGTTAGCGCCAAAATCATACTCACCTTCTTTATTTGTAGTAGCAGTATGCTTCGTACCCTCAATCTCTCCCACAGCACCCACCACCGGCTTACCGTCTATTAAGTAAATAACCTTACCCTTTAATCCCGCAGGTCCTACCGGCTTAATCAACTCACTCTGCTTTTCATAGCTAAACTCACCCTTCTTGGTCTCATCATCAGCAAAAATCACCTGCCCGTCCTTACATATCACAATAATCTTCTTGTACATAGCATTATTCGCCACAATCTTCACATCAGTGTTTTCTAAAGCCGCGTTTTGTGCTGCCTCAAATGCTGCAACCTTATCCGCATACGCAGATTTTACAGTAGCAAAACCCGTCTTAAAAGCATCAGGCATATTACCATTAGCGCCAAGCACCTCCTTATTAGTTTCTATGTAACTCAAAGCATTCGTGTACATATTCAAAGCCTCCGCATGATTCATTTCAGAACTATACTTATCCAAACCCGCACTCATAAAATTCATCTCCCAAAACTCAGGCGCAAAAGCCCTCTCAATGTATCTTTTCAAATACATCATCTTGCCTTGGCAAGTTTTAAAAATTGGGTTCATCTCTTCAAGCAACTGCTTATGCAATTGAGCACGCTGCTCCTCCGTAGGCAAAGCCTCCGCTGCATCAATCTCAGCAAGCAAAGCATCCAAAAAATCCTCATTATACGAAGATGCGAATTCCGAAAAATTCTCCAACTTCGCTCTGCAGTTACTAACTATCAACCTGCCTGTAGCATAAGTTAACCATTGCGCTGTATTATAATCCGGTCTTACCATAATCTTTACTAATTTAAATTGTTTTTAATATTAAGTGAGATAATTAATTTAATTTTTTCTATCGTAATTTTGGTATTTATACTGCTTGTATTTTAAAAGGGTTCAATTTTATTGATGTGTCTTATACTTTTATTTTTACTTCAGGGTTTCATTTGTTAACTACTTTCTTAAATTTTTTTTTAATCTTAACTTCTGCTTCAATCTGGCTTACTATTTGCAAACTGAATTCACAGTATTATACTAAGTTCTTTATTTAATGTTTCAATATCTTTTCAAATTATTTTTATACCTTATATATACGTAGCAATTTTTCCGATAAATAAAGCAGCATAAACTAACCTCCTCCTTATACCCTTATACCCTTTTCCCGCATTTTTCTAAATCCTATACAAGTAATCAAAACTTGCCCCCGTTTAAGTTAACAACCTCACGTTTTTCAGCTAAAAAGGTTTCACCATTTCTCGTTAATCTTAAAACTCTTTTCAACTAACGTTCAATCACTCTAACCCCAAACCCATAACTCAAAACCCGAAACCGATACATCCTTCATTTTCAATTAAATAGCAAAAGCACTTGTTTTTTCTACTGTCAAACTGACAAAATTTTTCAATCTGCCCTTATCGAATCTCTGTCTAAGCTGCTCGCCATCGTATCTAACTGCCACTTTTTCCAATCTAAGCAAATCATATTTCAATCGTTAATAACAAAATTCCTATCGGTAGTCACAATACCTACATCTGCCTTACACAAATTTTTATCGGGTGCCATCAGCAAAGCAACTGCCTGGCTCACATCAAAATCTAAGCAGAGTAAAATTTTATCTAAGCAAGTCTTTTTAGTTTCCTTACCAAATTTACCAACTATCCATGTAAAATTACTTTCCTACTTTGGTCAAGCCCATGCCCATAAAACCCTCCCTCACCAAAACCGACCTTACCATGATAGTGGTAAGCCTCGTAATAGGCATCGGCATTTTCCGCACACCCGCTACCGTTGCCCAGCAATCGGGCAGCGAGTTTGTTTTTTTTGCTGCTTGGATTATTGGAGGCATCATTAGCATTTGCGGTGCGCTCACCTTTGCCGAAATAGGTTCCCGCTACCCTGTTGCCGGTGGCTTTTACAAAATATTTTCTGCCTGTTATCATCCGGCATTTGCATTTATGCTCAACTGGTCTCTTGTTATCATCAATTCGTTTAGCGCAGTGGGTGTGGCTATGGTAGGTGCGGAGTATATTGTACCCGTTATTTTACCGCCCCACATGCAATCCGTATTCTACACAAAAATGGTTGCGCTTACTGTTATACTTTTTTTATTCATACTCAACTACATCGGCATTAAAACAGGGGCCAAAACACAAAACCTCCTCAGCGGTATCAAAATTTTAATGATACTGGGCTTTAGCTCCATCGTATTTTTTAATGTCGAAACTGTACATGCGTCAACCATGTCAGTTACCGAAAACAAATCACTGTTAGCTGCCCTGGGCGTAAGCCTCATATCTGTATTTTTTACCTATGGCGGTTACCAAAACACCATCAACTTTGGCGCTGATGTAAAAAATCCGCAAAAAAATATTCCCGCAAGCATACTCACCGGCATGTTAATAGTTATTGTGCTCTACCTTCTAATTAATATTGCTTACGTAAACGTGCTTGGTTTTCAAAAAGTGCAACAGTCTAAATTGCTGGCATCAGAACTTGCTTCTGTATTATTCGGGCAAAAAGGCTTTGTAATAACATCTGTGGCTATTTTCATTTCAGTAACCGGATATATAAATACAGCATTACTATACAACCCGCGCATTTATTTTGCTATGGCGCAAGATGGATTGCTGCCAGCTATTTTTAAAAAAGTAAATGATAAAACACAGGTGCAGGAATTTGCTCTTTGTTTTTTTACGGGCATCATGCTCATTGCACTTTTTTGGCTTGGCACTTTCGAAAAAATTGTAAACTACGTAATGTTTCTCGATAGCTTTGCATTAGCCACCGCTGCCGCCACTATTTTTATTTTCAGGCAACGGATGAAGGGCGCACAATACCACGGCTTTAAATTAAAACTATATCCTTTGCTACCCGTAGTCTTTGTATTAATGCTTTTTACAGTAACCATTAATGTATTTGTGGCTGATGTAAAAGCTGCCATTGGTGGGCTATGCATCTTTGCCGGAGGATTACCCATTTATTATTTTCTTAAACGGATAAATAAAAAAGAAGATTAATACTTATAACCTGATGGAGTTTGTTTATGTGTTTTTTTAGACACAGATTTACAGGTTAATAGAATATCTCGATAAATTTTCCCTGGTACTGCTTTGCAGCATGCAATTCGTAAAAATTTTAAAGCGAAGCGTTTAAATTGATTATTAAAATCTGTAAATCTGTGTTAAAAAAATACATTGATTGGACTTCTTACTACAAATTCAGTGTGCAACAGGCTTATTATACAGGCATAAACATTGTCTTAAAATTTCACACTCCCAAAATTTCGGGAGGCGCAAAGCTATCCAAGAAAATAAATTTAATATAAACCTCTGCGCTCTCTGCGTCTCCGCTTGAAATAACTCCTATTGCGAAAGCGTAAACCTTATAGAAATACCGGCTTGCGTATTTGCACTTGGGAAAGATGTTGACACCACAGGTGTGTTAATTGTTTTATCAAAGAAAATCCTGAGGTTTAATCTTTCGTTCAGGGTATAATCTGCCGATGTTTTAATGCTTATTACGGTTAAGCCGGCCGTTGGCTGGTTAACACCTTCCACCAACTTGCGCAGTATGGTTGTGTTTTTACGAATGCTGAAATCTGCCTGTAGGTTTAAATCGGTTGGACGTTTACTTGCCAATCGTTGTAAAAACTTTATAGGCAATTTAGCATTAGGTATTCTGTAGCCTGCCCCAATAACTAATTCCGTTCCTTTAATTTCTGTTACCTGAATATTGGCAAGCGAAAGAGAAATATTTCTATCGCGTTTTAGTTCTATACGTGTGGTTAAGTTACCTCCACCGCTTGCTCCGCCTCTTGTTGCAGAAACACCTTTAGCAGCACCTGCATCCGATTTTTTTGCAGTGCCCTTTCCACGGTTGTTATTCCATGTAATATCTATTCCAATTAAAGGGCTAAACTGCTCGCTTATGCTTACCTGGCCTATTTGTCTTTTAGGAATAAAATTGCTCACTGCATCGCGTACATCTCCACCTTCAATGTACGATACATCTGTAGTAAACGTATTTACATTATATGTTGAGCGGTAACCATGGGTAAGATTTACATTCTGGAAAAGTTTTTTTGCAAAACCAAGTTTACTCAGTCCATCATAAGTAACCTGCCAGTTTGGTTTAGGAATTTTTGGAAATAAATCCATAGATGATGTTGAAGCATTCTTGCCTGAGTATGCAGATAAGAAAGAAAGAATTAAAACTTCTTGTGATGTTGCACCATATCCATCTCGGTAAAATGCAGTGTCTCTTCCTTGCGAAAAAGAGTTTCCGTCAGCCAGTCTCTCAGAAAAAATCCTCCTGTTAGCAGCAAAATCATCAAACACTTTTGATGAGTAATCTTTTCTGTCTTTTATAAATGCAGTTTTTAGAGACATAAAAGATATACTGAAATTACCACCTTCTGTATGAGAAAACGGATTGTATTTTCCAGCCGATGTAACACGGAAATTTTCCTGTGTGTTAAGTGCATAGTTCCTGCTCACGTTTACATCTACTCTAAAACCGGTTACAGGTTCTATGCTTGCCCTGCCTGTTATATTTTGTGTATAGGTTGCAGTAAATTGCTGGTTAAACGTAGTGTCTGTGGTTAGCCATCCGTTTTGCGCAGCTTGCTGTCGTATGGCTTGATCCTGGCTGCCAAACGTAAATCCCATTCCCGGGGCAGCTTTTCCATCCCAGTTGCTGCCTATTAACTCCGACTGCCGTGTAAAGCCCGGTAGCAACAATCCGTTTGACTCACTCCAGTTAAGAGAAACATTTTTTAACCCAAAGAAAATTTTAGCAATGGTTTTAAATGCAGGACTATACTCTGTTTCCTTTTTCTTTACAGGAGGTTTTACTCCTTTTAATTTGGTGGTGTCATTTGCTGCTTTCTCTAACGAATCTTTTGCTGCAGCCTTTGGTTCAACTTTTGGTTTTGGCGCTTTGGGTTTTGGTGGCGCTGTAATCTTTTTATAAAACTTCCATTTGTTGTACAACGTAGTCATTGCAAAGCTGCTGTTAAGCTGCTTGGTGTTTGAGTTTTGAATGGTGTTGCCAATAGCAGGATTTAGATAATAATTTCCTGTTGTAAAATCCGCAGTAAGCGGTGCGGCATTCCAGTGATATGTAAATCCGTAGCGCGCTGTTACGTTTATCCAGTCCGTTATAGGCAGCTTGTTAAGCGGTAAATTATACGACACACTTCCATCCTGGCGGTAATCAACATTTCGTCCGAGCGCAAAAAAGTTCTTGCGTATGCTATCGCGTTTTTGTTCCGTATCAATTTTTCCATCGGGCTCATCAATCTGGCTTTGATTGTTGGCATTGTACTCAAGCCTTATGCTTTTTGTTAAATCCCAACTCAAACCATATTGCCTGTTCATAAAAAATGTTTTAAAATAAGTAGGCTCTATGTATGCATCACTTGCAATATCGCGCAGTTGTGTTTCGCCATAGTGGCGGTTTACATCCCACCGGAAACTAAATGTGCTTGGCAGTAAGTTGAAATTAAAATCTTTAATAGGCTTGGCATATTTGGATTTTGTTTTCATTTTGCTGAAAGGTGTAACTCCTTTTGGTTGCGTGTTAAAGTTGTAACCTACGGCAGCTAAATAATCGCGTTGTATATCGTATTCAAGATTGAGGTTGCGTTTAAACACTTCGGTAAAGCCGTAAGTGAAATTAAAATTCTCTACATCCCAAGGTTTTGATTTACCTGCATTTTTTCCAACCTTGTTCTTTTTTACATTGGTAAAATTGAGCGAACGCCTGCGCGTGTAATCCTGTGCCAGTTTCCTGCGCTTGCTGCGTTGCTCACTGTTTTCTAAATCGCTTTGTATGGTTTTATATTTAATGTCAGTGTCAATGGCATCGTACTCGGGTTTTATAAACTGCTCGCCAAAACCATAATACATGGGTATAGTAATGCCTGTACTTACCGGAAAAAATTTACCAAGCTCTAATGAAGTTGCCACATCGTACTGTGTGGTGTTTTCCTGCGAGCGTTGGCTAACCTTACTTTCTATGCTGCCAAACCCGGCAGTTTTATGACTACCCGAAACTGTTACCGTTCCCAAATCGGCAAGCTTTGCACTTACTCTTGCCAACGCTGCCCAACCTGATTTGTCTTCGAAGTCTGTCATGCGGAATTCGTTGACCCATATCTCAAAACATTTGCCTTCATTTGTATTATTGAGTGCACCAATTGTCATAACACGTATTTCGGCAAAGGTTGGATTTCCTTTTATTCTAATCTTTCTTCCCCTGCCCGCATCATAAGTATAAACTTCACTAAATGATTTACCGTTTGCGTAATACTCATTTGTGCGCTTTAGTTTTGCCGCAGTCAACTCTTCAACAGTAATATTCAGCGTATCGGGCCATACAAGATTTCTTCCACCGGTTCCTGAATTGTTTTCAGTATCATCATAAACACCAGATGGAGTTACTTTTAATGGAATATCATACTCATAGTAATTATCAAAAAAATCTGTTCCCAATCTTACTTTCAGTGATATATCCCCATCCTCAGGAATAGTACTTGTGCCGGGAGGATTCTTAAATGCTTCTATGTGCAGATTCATTTGTATGCGTTTGTAATTACGCATATCAACTTTTGTATTTTTATATACAGCCCTGTAGTCATTTCCCTGTAATTGACAAATTCGCACGCTCAGTGCTTGCTCGTTTAATAACTGCTCAGTTGTTGACGTAACATTACTTTGCCGGTCAATACCAGGAGGTAAAACATAATTGACAGGGTCTCGTTGTCCGTTTTCTTCAAGTGATACAGCACCAACTTCAAATAGATCAGGTGTTACATCAGCCAGATTTGTTTGCAAATTATAATCATACTTTCTCCACTCACCTCTCAATAACTCCAATCTTGCAAAACGTAAAACAATAGGGTCTTTAAAATCTTTCATAAACATGCGGATAAACTTTACCGATTTTAAATCAGAAATTTGTCCGAACTGTTCACGGTCTTTATCATTAACCGGAATTTTTATCAAATACCATTTTACCGGCTTGCTGGTGCCGTTGCGTATGTTGGTGGGGTTGGCTTCAAATACATCAGCAATGTAATTTTGTCCAACCACCATTTTAGTAGGGTCAATATCAACCTTGTACTGAAAATAGTTTTCATCTACTTCCATTCCGTTTACACGGTTCACATCTTCGGCATCAGGCTGCTGGTAGTTAGATTGTATTGTTCCGCTTGTGGCAACGGGTGAGTTATTCTCCACACCATTGTAATACTTGTACCTGTCTAAAATCCCGGGGATGGTATCGGCATAACTATTATCTCGGAAATATAAAAAGTCATCTGATGATGGGTCATTTTCCAGGCGATTTAGCTCGTTAGGATTTTGGGAAACAATCCCCCTTATTGCAGTTAAAAAATTGGAACGATAAGTTTTTTCATCATCGTTTATTTGTCCGTCAAAACCAACATCCTGTTGGCTTCTTGTTGTTTCATCTCTGTCAAAAGCGTACAACACATTTTGAGCAACAGGAGTGCGCCCCCAGGCGTTTTCCCTGAATTGTGCATTTCCGTTAACGGGCAATCCATTTTCATAACCTTCAAAACCATCACGCAAAATATCTTCAGATATATCCCCTAAATTGAAATATAATGCGCCTTTGTTATCAAAATCATTATTTGGTGCATCGCCATTATATGGATCCATTACCCACAATTGAATGTACTGCACATTGGCTTCTTCAAAATTATTAGTCTCCAACCTGCGCATAATACCAGCCCAGCTTTTTTGCGGGGAGTTTAATTTCCCCTGACTATTTATTCCGTCAAAAATACCTCCTGGTATTGCATTAGTAGTAAAGTTATATGGGCCACGCTCATCAGGATAGTAAGCAAGATTTAAAGTTTGTAGCGTTGGTATTTGTCCATTAGTAAAATTCCTTTGCGGAAAAATTTCCCGTTCTACAATTTCGCGCACATTGTGGTTTGATAATTCATCATCGCTAACAGTAACCACAGCAGGGTTGCGGTAAAAAACGGTAGGGTCAATATTAAACCACGAAAGTCTTGCACGGTTGTAACCATAAGCCAATGTATCGCCAATTGATGAAACATAACCAAACTCAGGGAACAAAGCATTTTGGTAACGTGGTATGGATGCAAGCGTCCACGATTGCGGTGTTTTAATATCTATAGTTGATTGCGTTCCTTCAAAATCGTCAATATACGCTGTGCCACTTGAGCCAATGGCTTTGTTATGCCCCGGCTTTAAACTTGCAAACTCCCCATTAACTGTAATGGATGATTTTTCTTTGGTATCAATCAACGGAAGTTTATCAATCATTTTGGTAATAAAGCGCGATTCGGTTTTGTAAGTCCCGTCAAATCCCCAAATAGTATTGGAGATAGGCTCATCGCCAAAATTTACTTTTTGTGTAATAGGTCTTTCATTCAAATGCAAAATGGTTCCTCCAACCGTAAAGTCTTTATTAAATTTATAATCGAACCGCGAACCAATTAATGTTTTGGATTGAATGCTAAACAACGACTGGCTTTCTAAAGAAACACGTATAGGCGTTGCGGAATTTAAAACTCCACTATTAATAATTTTTACACGACCTAAATTGTAATCAACAGTATAGTCAGTATTCTCTACCAACTCCTGCTGCCCTGCATATACTTTTACAGAGCCTTGTGGTATGTTAATGGCGTTAAGAGAAATTTCGCTTCCGCTGGAGCTTTGGTAAGAACCTTTGATGGTAAATTTATTTTTGCCCTGTGCCAATGCAACTGTGCGGGTAGAATCATACAACTCATTAAACACATATTGCTTTGCAGTGCTCGGGTTTATAAACTGTTTTTCCAAATAATCACCAAATGGTTCGCGCACCGGAAAAATTACTCTTCCGTTTTGACTATTGATAGTTACGTTTTCTATATAATCGAAAACTCCATCGCCACGCAAAGAGGCATCGCCCTGGTAGTTTAACTGGTCTAAGTTTAATACTCGGATAATATTTTGTCCGAAAATTCTTGACTCCTCTGTTCCCACAGGTAGTTGTCTTAATTTATTACCCGATGCGTTATCAAAATACAATACATCAAACCTGAAACGCTCTTTCTGTATTCCGTAACCGCCTAATGAGTAAACGTTTTTCATCATCAGTTTCCACGTTGGCAGTTTGGTGTTGTAGTTTCTTCCGCGAACCAATTTTATAATTAATGGTTTTGACGGATCATAACCCGATGTTGTTAGCTCACCCACACGATAAACCTTGCCGTTAACAGTGTATTCAAAAGCCACTGCTACAGCCTGATCGTTTCTCAACTTCTGGCTTAAAGAAATTGTTCCGAGCTTATCGTTAAAAGTAAAATCATTTGGTCCTAATTTTTTTGCATTGCTCATTATTTCATAATCCTGCTGTGGAGCAAAATTGTAAAGCGTGGCAAGCGGATCTAAAACAGCCGAAGCAGTTTGTATATCCGTAATTGGATAATTGGTGCGAAGGTTAGAGTACAGGTTGTTAGACAAAGAATCTGAAGGCAAAACAGAACTACCCTGGCCTACAAACTGTGTTGCAAAATAATTGTACTCCCCCAAATCCTGAAAAGCCACCACATTTCGCGTTACATCGGTAGAATTAAAGTTAACCTGTGTAACATACACTTCAAGTTTTGTAATTTGTATGGGCGAATTAATAAGAGGAAGTTTTGCAAGCGCCTCATCATAGTGATCATAAAAATATTGAGAGATAAAAAAGTGCTGGTCTGCTTCATACTGGTCGCCTTCAATTTCAAAATTTTGCACCTGCCCGCCACCCGGTGGCACTTCAATGGTTGAAGCCTGTCCCTTTTGCTGGGAGAAAACAGTGGTAACACCAAGCCTTCCAAACTGCAATTGTGTTTTAATACCAAACAAACTTTGGCTGCCTTGTATCAAAGTGCTGTTTAGTGGTAGCGTAACGTTACCTGCTTCAATTTTTCTGATAATGTCATCCTCGTTTCCGGTGTATTCAAGTTTCATCTGGTTCTCAAAATCAAAACTTGCCTCGGTGTTGTAATTGGTAGTGAGTTTTAATTTTTCACCAATATTCCCAATCACATTCATTTGAATTTTTTCGTTGAAATCAAAATTGGCAAACCTGCGTTGCTTCTCAGGTATCTGCGGATTATCGGTCCGCGTAATATTTAAACCAAAGGTTAACTCAGCCGAGCCCTGTGGACGTATATCAATAGTGTTACCGCCAAAAATTCTGTCAAACACTTCGCTACCCACATAAATTTTTGGGATAAGCGGTTTGCGAGAAATAACATCTTCGCCATCGGCACGCTCGCGCCAGTATTTTTTGGTGGTTTTTTCAAACTGGTCTTCCTTGTACTCCTCAAACGTCATGTAGTTTGGATTACGAAAAAACTGGTCGCCCATTTTCTCTGTAATGTCATACTGCCTTTCGTCCGGGTTGTATTCAATAGTTGACTGCACATTACTTGGATCGCCCAAATACATGGGGTTGTTATGGTAAGGTGCCGAGTAAATATCTGTTATACGGTCGCGAAAAGGGTAGGGGAGTTTAGAAGTGTCTTTTTTAGAAGTATCTTCAGGTAGTGGTATAGTGTAAGCGCCTGAAGGGTCGTGGTAAGGATTGTAACCTGAAGGGCTTCCTGTTCCTGAGATATAAATAAGAGGTAAAGAAAAAAGACTAAGCGTAGAGTATTGTATTAATTTCCTGAACTGCACTATCAAAAAGTTTTTAGTTGGCGTTTCTTAAGAGCTTGCTGAATAAAATCAGTTAAAATGGTTTTGAAATACGAAATCAAAATCAATGGTAAATTTTCCTCTGATTAAGACGGCTAAAAATAAAACAAAATTTGAAATTGAAAACCCTGAGAACCCACCGTAAGGGAAGTAGTTTTTTTACAATTAATTGCGATTTTTTTTGTAAAAAGATTACAATACATTTAGCGCGGCTCTTATCAAACTTTCAATAGTTAAATTCTGATTTGTTTGTAGCAATTTATCTAAAGTTTTTGAAGCAAGGGGTTTTGCAAAACCCAATGTTACAAGAGCACTTAACGCTTCTTCTTTAATGGTATTGTTTAATGGCAAAGAAATGTTTACTACGCCATCGGTCTTTTTTATTTTATCTTTTAAATCAATGATAATGCGTTGTGCTGTTTTTTCGCCAATGCCTTTAATATTTTTTAAAGCTGCAACACTGCCTGTGGCAATAGCTTCAATCAATTCATTGGCAGGTAACGATGATAGCATAAGCCTTGCAGTACCTGTTCCTACACCGTTTACACTTATTAAGAGTTTAAACATTCTCCGCTCGTCCTCATCGGCAAAACCAAACAAAACATGCGCATCTTCTTTAATGGCAAGATAGGTAAGAACTTTTGCATCATCCTTATCTTTTAATTTGGTGTAAGTGTATAACGATACCGCAAGATTATATCCCACACCTCCGGCTTCCACCACAATGTAGGTAGCTGTTTTTTCTGTTAATTTTCCTTTTATGTAATCGTACATTTTAGTCCCGAGGCTTCGGGAGGAGTTTTTGGTTCGTAGTACTTCCTTTTTATAAGCCCCACCCTAATCTTACCCGTAGGGGAGGGGAATAGTTGAGTGCTGAAACTTAACTTTTTTGTCTTTCTACTCGCTATTTAATATATGGTGTTTTTTCTTCTGACTTTTCTCTCTTTTAACTTAACTCTCATCTTCCTTTCCTGCTTTGCGCATCTACAACAGCTATTGTAATCATGTTTACAATTTCCCTTACGCTGCTTCCCAATTGCAATACATGATAAGGTTTATTCATTCCCAATAAAACAGGACCAATAGCCTCGGCTGCTCCCATTTCCTGCATCAGTTTATAGGCAATATTACCGGCATCAAGGTTAGGAAAAATAAAAGTGTTTACATCGCCATGTATCAGCTCGCTGAATGGATAATTATCTTCCAGCAATTGCTTGTTAAGAGCAAAGTTTGCCTGCATTTCGCCATCTACCAGCATACCCGGAAATTTCGATTGCAGCTTTTCAACGGCATCTCTAACCTTGGTGGCATTGGCATCGGTAGATGAACCAAAATTTGAAAACGACAGCAATGCTATTCTCGGCTTCATATTAAATTGCTGAACTGCTTTTGCTGTCAACAAAGTAATCTCCACCAAATCATCGGCTGTTGGGTTAACATTAATTGTTGTGTCGGCAAAAAACAACGGACCGCGTTTGGTAATCATAATATACATGCCTGCAACGCGTGTTGCTTCTTCCTGCAATCCAATTACACGCAATGCAGGGCGTATGGTATCGGCATAATTTCTTGTTAAGCCCGATATAAGCGCATCTGCCTGACCCGTCTCCACCATCATGGCTCCATAATAATTTCTCTCGCGCATTATTTTCTTCGCCTCATATAACGTAAACCCTCTGCGTTTGCGTTTATCAAAAAACATTTCGCCAAAGTTGTTTACCGTGTCCTGCTCTTCGCGCGGGTCAACAATGGGTACACCATCTAAATTGAGTTTATTTTCTTCAATCAGTTTTTGAATTTTCTTTTTATTACCCAGCAAAATCGGTTTGGCAATGCCTTCTTCTTTTACCTCTTGCACCGCTTTTAAAATTTTATAAGTATCGGCTTCGGCAAACACCACCCTTTGCGGATTGCTCTTTGCACGGTTTACAATAGCGCGTATTAATTTATTATCAAGTCCCAGCCTCTTTTTTAATTCCTCCTCATAACCTGTCCAGTTCATTTGCTTACGCTGCGCCACACCGCTTTCAATTGCTGCACGTGCAACGGCAGGTGCAACCGTATAAATTAACCGTGGGTCTAATGGCTTCGGAATAATATACTCCGGGCCAAACTGCATATTCTTTTGATTGTAAGCTAAGTTTACCATTTCGGGTACAGGTTGCTTTGCCAATTGTGCTATGGCATGTACTGCTGCCAGCTTCATAGCCTCGTTAATTTGCGTAGCACGCACATCAAGCGCTCCTCTGAAAATAAACGGGAAGCCAATTACATTATTTACCTGGTTAGGGTAATCGCTTCTGCCGGTTGCTACAATTACATCGTGCCTTGCCCCAATAGCATCTTCGTAAGAAATTTCGGGAACAGGGTTAGCCATGGCAAACACAACAGGTTTTGATGCCATACTCTGCAGCATTTCTTTATTAAGGATGTTGCCTTTACTCAACCCAATAAAAACATCTGCGTCTTTCATCGCTTCCTCCAGTGTTTCAAGTTTGCGTGTGGTGGCAAAAAGTTTTTTATTCTCGTCAAGGTTATCACGTGTTTTTGTTATTACGCCTGTGCTGTCAAGCATTACAATATTTTCAACCTTGGCGCCAAGCGATACAAAAAGTTTGGTGCACGAAATGGCTGATGCGCCTGCACCATTTACAACTATGTTAACCTTGTTTATTTTTTTGCCTACAATTTCCAGTGCATTTATAAGAGCTGCTCCGCTAATAATGGCAGTACCATGCTGGTCATCATGCATCACAGGTATTTGCAATTCCTCTTTAAGCCTGCGCTCAATTTCAAAACATTCAGGTGCTTTTATGTCTTCTAGATTTATTCCGCCAAAAGTGGGCGAAATGGCTTTTACTGTTTTTACAAAATCATCAACATTGGTTTGGTCTATTTCAATATCAAAAACATCTATGTCGGCAAAAATTTTAAACAGCAAACCCTTACCCTCCATTACCGGTTTTGATGCCGATGCACCTATGTTGCCCAAGCCCAGCACGGCTGTGCCGTTTGATATTACTGCTACCAAATTTCCTTTGGCAGTGTATTTATAAACGTCCTCCGGGTTTTTTTCAATCTCCAAACATGGCTCTGCCACACCGGGCGAATATGCCAGTGTTAAATCGCGTTGGCTGGAGTAAGGCTTGGTGGGTACAACTTCTATTTTTCCCGGTCTGCCGCTTGAGTGATAATCTAATGCATCCTGCTTATTATTCATACGCCTCTTAAAATTTTAGGGAGGGCTAAGGTAGGGAAAACAGGAGTTAAGAAAGTTTTAAATATTTTAACCAGGCGGTTACTCAATTTCTATCACCATCATTTTCGGTAGTGCTAATGCTGATATTTTCCTCTTCTTAAATATTCCTTTTTCACTAATCACACTTCAACAACATGCCTCACAAATGCATAATTCATTTAACATTCGGCTTTCTTTTCACACTAAAGCTAAACCACATGCAAATACAAAAGCACCACATATAAAACACTTAAGCACAATGCAGCATAAAATAATTTCTTTTCAAGTGGTTGTTTAACTATCCCAAACAAAAAATATACTACAGCTGATAAACTGCTTACATACACTGGTTTTAGTACATAATCTAAACCATCAAAGGCAGTGCCCTTTGGAGGCGGAAAAAGCAATGCCATTACAAACGTTGCAGCTATTGTAATAGCAATAATTGAAAGAGATTTTAAAATCAGAATAAAAATGATGTTTGGTTTCATGCAGGTATTGCAACAATATTACTTTGCAACCAGCTCCACGCGCCTGTTTAATTTTCTGCCCTCCTCGGTTTCGTTTGTAGAAACCGGTGCAAGCGGCCCCGCACCTTTGCCGGTTAAACGCATTGCGGCTATGCCGTATTTTTTTACCAGAATATCAGTCACAGCCAGCGCACGCTTTTCCGACAGCAGCATATTATGTTCAAAAGATCCTTTCATGTCTGTATGACCTACAACATATAAATTTAACGAGCTGTTTTCTTGTAGCAGTTTGGCTATCTCGCTTATTGCCACGTCCGATTCCGGCATCACATCCCACTTATCAAAGTCAAAGTAAATTCCGTAAAGTGCAATTTTCCCTTTTGTTTTTATCCCATTCAGCATTTCGGCAGCATTTACTTTTATCAAATCATCCTTCATTACGGTTTCTTCAACCACATCAAGCAAAAACACCTTTTCAGTAGCAGTATATTGCTTGCCCGATAAAATTACATAAGCGCTGCCGCCATTTTTCTCAAGTTGCGCAGCCATATAAAAAGTGCCGCCAGAGGTGGCAGAGCCATTAAGCACGTTAATACCTTTGCTTGATGGAAAAGGATTTTTCTCATAAAACACATTCAAAAAAACAGAACCGCCCACCTCCTTGCTTACATTATTTTTATCATCCACACCTTTGGCAATAAACTTAAAACCACCTTTCTCCAGAGCCTGCATATAGTTACGATACACCTCTGTAAGCGTTACCCCTCCCTTCAATGTATAATATATACGGGTGCGTTTTCCCTCCGTATTTTTCCATGCATCAATTTTTTTATAACCTGTTACCTGTCCGGCAGCAATAGCATACGGAATAAAATTTTGCTCTTCGTAATATCCAATTACGCTGCCCGGATAGCGCGTAATCAAAGCATGATCCTTGCTGCCGCTTTTATCCTGGGCTGATAAGTATTGCGCTGCAGCCACTAGTAAAACAGTAGCTAATAGTTTAATTTTTTTCATGGGGCTGTATTTATTTTTTAAGAGTCGTATAAAGATTTAAATACTGCAAACGAAAATATAAAATAAACTCATCAATGCTTCCTTCATTGTAAACATTGCCTTAAACCAAAAACAAAAAACCATTGCAGTTTTTGCACCGCAATGGTTTTTAAAATTTTTATTAATTTTTTACATTAATCGTTAACAATTAACCACTAACCATTTATCATTATTTTTAACCGCACTTTTTTAATCATGCACGCTACCCATTACTCTATAGATAAAATTGCATCCATCGTTAACGGAAAATTATTTAACGGCAAACCGAACACCGAAAACATTTCCACCCTCCTTACCGATAGCCGCAAAATAAACTCACCCTCCACATCATTATTCTTCGCACTAAAAGGAGATAGGCACGATGGGCATTTTTTTATCCCCGATTTAATGAACGCAGGCATTGTAAACTTTGTAGTAAGCGATGCAACTGTGGTGCAAAAATTTACCACCGTAAATTTTATTCTGGTTGATAACACATTGGATGCTTTGCAAAAATTAGCTGCACACCATCGCCAGCAATTTTCTTTCCCGGTTATAGGCATTACTGGCAGCAATGGCAAAACAATTATAAAAGAATGGTTATACCAGTTGCTCCGCGAAGATTACCACATAGTACGCAGTCCAAAAAGCTACAACTCACAAACAGGTGTACCACTTTCCGTCTGGAATGGTAACAACGAACACAACCTCGGCATATTTGAAGCAGGTATTTCCATGCCTGGCGAGATGGAAAAGTTAGAGCACATCCTTAAACCCGATATTGGCATTTTCTCAAACATTGGCTCATCACACGATGAGCATTTTCAATCGCGCACCGAAAAAATTAAAGAAAAACTAAAACTCTTTTCACACGCAAGCCTGCTTATTTTTTGTAAAGACTATACAGGCATAGCCGAGCAAATACAAACAGCAGAAATTATCCCGCCCACATGCAAAACATTTACCTGGAGCAGGCGCATAAAAGCCGATTTGCAAATTGGAAAAGTTACCAAAGAAAATAACGAAACGCAAATGCAAGGCACCTATCAAAACAGGTTTATCAGCATTAAAATTCCGTTTACCGATGAAGCCTCGGTTGAAAATGCCATCAACTGCTGGGCGCTAATGCTCCATCTTAAAATAGATGATGAGGTAATTGCCGAACGCATGGAATTACTGAGCCCCGTTGCCATGCGCCTTGAAATGAAAGAAGGCATCAATCATTGCTCAATCATTAACGACAGCTACAATTCCGATTTAGGTTCGCTCAACATCGCCCTTGACTTTTTAAACCAGCAAAAAAATTTCAACAAACGCACACTTGTATTAAGTGATATTTTACAGAGTGGAAAAAATGAGGAAAGCCTTTACAAAGAAGTAGCTTTACTTATCAGGCAAAAAAATATTACCCGCCTTATTGGCATTGGCAATGCCATTAGCCGCCAGGCAGATTTGTTTGATGTAGAAAAAACTTTTTACACAAGCACCGAAGAATTTTTAAAACAGTTTCATCACATACACTTTAACCATGAAGTGGTTTTACTGAAGGGCGCACGACCATTCGGGTTTGAGCGTATATCACGCGCGTTGCAGCAAAAGGCACATGAAACGGTAATGGAAATAAACTTAAATTCCATTATCCATAACCTTAATTATTACCGCGCCCGGCTAAAACCCGAAACCAAAATTATGGCAATGGTAAAAGCATTTGCTTATGGCAGCGGCAGTTTTGAGCTGGCAAATATTCTGCAGTTTAACCGCGTACATTATTTAACTGTGGCTTATGCCGATGAAGGTGTTGCTTTGCGCAAAGCCGGAATTACTTTACCCATTATGGTAATGAACCCCGAGGAACAAAGCTTTGAACAAATGATTCAGTATTATCTGGAGCCGGAGCTTTATAGTTTCAGAATCTTAAGCCGCTTCAGCGAAGTGGTGCGCAGGAATGTTGCGTCATTGGCTAACGGTGTTTTTCCTGTGCACATAAAATTAGATACGGGCATGCACAGGTTAGGTTTTGAAGAAGAAGATTTGAATGAGCTGATAGTAAGATTAAAAAACAACCGCCACCTTAAAGTTGAAAGCGTGTTTACACACCTTGCCGCAAGTGATGAAGCCGAGCACGATAAATTTACCAAAGACCAATTCAACCGGTTTGATAAAATGAGTGATGAGTTGGTTAAACATTTTAATTACCCTGTTTTAAAACATGCGCTTAACTCATCGGGCATCATTCGCTTTCCGGAAGCTCAGTATGATATGGTGCGTATAGGAATTGGCTTGCATGGCATTGCACCAACAGCAGCCGAACAACGGCAACTGCAAACGGTAGCAACACTTAAAACAACCATATCGCAAATAAAAACGGTAAAGGCAGGCGAAACAATTGGCTACAGCCGCAGAGGAAAAGCCACCACCGATGTACATGTTGCCACCATTGGTATTGGTTATGCCGATGGTATTAACCGCAAAATGGGAAACGGCAACAGCAAAATGTCTGTAAACGGAAAATTTGCTCTAACCATTGGCAGCATTTGTATGGATATGTGTATGCTTGATGTTACAGATATTTCGTGCAAAGAAGGCGATGAAGTAATTATTTTTGGAAGTGACAACCCGGTTACAAAAGTGGCTGAACAATTAGGAACCATTCCATACGAAATTTTAACCGGCATATCTCAAAGAGTTAAGCGGGTTTATTATTATGAATAGTGAATGGTGAATAGTTAACGGTGAGTCCCATTAATATTTTTTGACACAGATTAACAGATTTTAAAAGGCAATTAAAGCGCTTCGCTTAAAATTTTCACGCCTGTCTGACGGCAGGCAGGAATTGCCTTCTGCGAAACAGTATCAGTGAAAATCAACCAATCAAATTTTATTAATCTGTAAATCTGTGTCTAAAGGAAAATAAGCATAATCCTATTTTTAGATAAATTTTAACCCCTTCTAAAAATTAATTGTTTCTTCAAGCACACAAACTTTTTTGAATGATTGTAAAATCTATTTTCACCGCTTCAAATAAAATCAAACACACCAAACAAGGCACAAAATGAAAAAACTACTTACACTTATTGCCGCAGCCTGCATGATAAATTCTGCAGAGGCACAGCTAAAAACTCCTGCACCAAGTCCACTTCAAACCGTAACACAGGCATTCGGGTTAGGGGAAATTAAAATTGAATACTCCCGTCCCTCAACCAAAGGCCGCAAAATTTATGGCGATCTTGTTGCCTTCGGTAAAATGTGGCGCACCGGTGCCAATCAATCAACCAAAATAACTTTTGCTGATGATATTAAAGTAAACGGCACTGATGTAAAAGCCGGAACGTAT
>Ga0116143_10002312_pt1 | contig 20993 bp, 14 predicted proteins | sample AD_UKC034_MetaG_FD_89745 | JGI IMG/M metagenome (GOLD analysis project Ga0116143, IMG submission 89745) | Active sludge microbial communities of municipal wastewater-treating anaerobic digesters from USA - AD_UKC034_MetaG | ecosystem: Engineered > Bioreactor > Anaerobic > Digestate | place: USA...
GGCTCTACCTCTGGCACTGGCCCGTCTACCTGGCCCTGGACTCGGCCCTCGCGGCGCTGGGGCCGGCGCCCCGCCTGCTCTTCAAGCTGGTCCTGTCCCTCGTCCTGGCCGTGGCCTCCTACCACCTGCTCGAGCTGCCCGTGCGGCGCGGCGCCTTCCCGGGCCTGCGCGCGCCGGTCGTGGGCCTGCTGGCGGTGGCCGCGGTGGTCTGGGCGACGCTGGCGGCCACCGCGGACGGCCTGCGCCTGGCCCCCGGGGCGGCCGAGGCCCAGCCCCCGGCCCCATCCGCCGGCGCGCTCGAGGCGCCTCCCGCCGCGGGCCCGGCGCGGCTGCTCGTGGTCGGCGACTCGGTGGCCGAGCTGCTCGGGCCGGTGCTCGCCGCCCTGCGCCCGGACGGCGCGATCGCCAGCCGCGGGCGCGCGGAGTGCGGGCTGCTGCAGGGCACCCGGCGGGTCAGGCTCGAGGACAACAGCGTCTCCACCCGCGGCGCGGCCTGCCCCGACTGGCGCGAGGACTGGCCCCGGGCGCTCGACGAGGTCCGCCCCGAGGTCGTGCTGCTGGTGCTCGGGGAGATCGCCCAGGGCGACTGGGAGCTCGACGGGCGCTGGCTGCACCCCTGCCAGCCGGAGTTCGACCGGCGCTACACCGCGGAGCTCGAGGCCGCGCTCGAGCTGCTCGGCGCGCGCGGCGCGGTCGTGGTCGTCGCCACCAGCGCCTACTCCCAGTGGGACGGCAAGCCGGCCTGGCTGGACGAGCGCACCGACTGCCTGAACGAGGCCGTCCGCGACGCGGTCGCGGCCAGCCCCTGGAGCGAGGTGCTCGAGCTGCAGCCCTTCGTGTGCCCCAGCCGCGCCTGCGTCCGCCGCGTCGCCGGGGAGGAGCTCCGCCCTGACGGGGTGCACTACGCCGGGCCCGGCGCGCGCTGGGTGGCGGCCTGGATCCTGGAGCGGCTGGCCGCGCTGCCGCGCGCGGAGCTCGCCCGCAACCACCCCGCCCGCCGCTGACCGGGGGCGCTCAACGACCGCCCTCGTCCTCCAGGGCCTCGCGCACCTTGCGGGCCAGCTCCTGCGGCGTGTAGGGCTTGGGCACGAAGTGCAGCCGGTCCTCGAGCACCCCGTGGTGGAAGACCTCGTCCGCGAGGTAGCCCGAGGAGTACAGCACCCGGGCCTCGGGGTGGCGGGCGCGGATCTCGCCGGCCAGCTGCCGGCCGTTCATGCCCGGCAGGATCACGTCGGTCAGCAGCAGCTGGATGGGGCCGGCCTCCCGCTCGGCCAGGGCGCAGGCCTCCCGCCCGTCCGGGGCGGCCAGCACGCGGTAGCCGAAGTGCTCGAGCACGCGCACGGCGAGCGCGCGCACCGCCGCGTCGTCCTCGACCACGAGCACGGTCTCGACCCCGCCGCGCGCGGCGCCGGGCTCCGCCCGCGCGACCGCCGCCTCGGCCGGGGCCTGGACGCGCGGCAGCAGGATCTCGAAGGTGGTCCCCTCGCCGGGCGCCGAGCGCAGCGAGAGGTCGCCGCCCGCCTGGCGCACCGCCCCGAGCACGCTGGGCAGGCCCAGCCCGGTGCCGCGGCCGTGCGGCTTGGTGGTGAAGAACGGCTCGAACACGCGCGCCAGGTGCTGCGGGGCGATGCCGCAGCCGGTGTCGCGGACGGAGAGGCGCACGTACGGGCCGGGGGCCAGCCCCCCCCCGGGGGCGAGCTCCACCTCCGCGGTCTCGACGGCGAGCGTGCCCCCGTCCGGCATGGCGTCCCGGGCGTTGACCGCCAGGTTGACCAGGATCTGCTCGAGCTGCCCGGGGTCGATGAGCACGCGGCCCGCGCCGGGCGAGAGCACCAGCCGGAGCTCCACGTGCTCGCCGATCAGCCGGGCCAGCATCCGGTGCAGCGCGAGCACCCGCTCGTTCAGCTCGAGCACCCGCGGCTCGACCACCTGCGCGCGGGAGAAGGCCAGCAGCTGGCCGGTGAGCGCGGCCGCGCTCTCGGCCGCGCGGCGCACCTCGAGCAGGCACGCCCGCGGCGGGGCGTCCTCGGCCAGGTCGAGCAGCGCCAGCTCCACGTTCCCCAGGATGCCGGTCAGCAGGTTGTTGAAGTCGTGCGCCACGCCGCCCGCGAGCCGGCCGAGCGCCTCCATCTTGACCGCCTGCCGGAGCTGGGCCTCCAGCCGCTCGCGCTCCTCCTCGGCCCGCTTCTTCTCGGTGATGTCCCGGAAGAAGGCGGTCACCCGGCGCGGGCCGGTCTGGAAGGCGACCACCTCGAAGACGCCGTCCACGTGGTCGTCGCGGTAGCGGACCACCTCCTGCTCCCAGCGCTCGCCCCCGGCCGCCACCTGGCGGTAGCGCTCGGGCACCTCGGTCTCGGTCAGGCCGGGGAAGGCCGACTCGATGGACAGGCCCGCGAAGCGGCGGTGATCGACGCCCAGGATGCGATCCGCGGCCGGGTTGCCGGCCACGAACAGCAGCCGCCCGCCCGGGTCGAGCTCGTAGGTGTGCGCGCCCCAGGGGACGTTCTCGACGATCTGCCGCAGGCGGGCCTCGGCCTCACGCAGCGCCTCCAGCGCGGCCTCGCCGACCTCACGCGGCTCGCGGTCCTCTCCGGCCAAGGCCCCCTCCCGGCCCCTGGTGTCCCGCGCGCGCTGCCAAGCCCTGTGGGGATCCCAAGGCTATCCCAGGGGCGCGCCGGGCTCAAGCCCGGCCTCGGCCCGCGCACAATTCCTTGGCCAGGCCCCCCCCCTCGGCGCTACCCTCGGGCTGCGCTCACGCGAGGAGGTCCGCGCCATGAATACCGGGAGCCACCGCTTCACCTTCTTCCGCACCGGCGGCGTGGACCAGGTGGTCCTCGGCACCGGGGCCGATCTCCTGGCCCTCGACCAGCTCGACCGGAAACTGTGGGTCGCGCTCAGCATGCCCACGCGCGGGATCGAGTTCGACCGGCGCACCCTCGAGCTGCTGGACACCGATCACGACGGGCACGTCCGCGTGCCCGAGCTGCTGGCCGGCGTGGCGCTCGTGCGCGAGGCGCTGCGGGAGCCGGACCTGCTGCTGGAGGGCAGCGCGCGCCTGCGCCTGGCGGATCTGCGCGAGGGCGAGCTGCTCGACCTGGCGCGCCGGCTGCTCGCGGAGACCGGCCAGGCCGCGGCCGACGCCCTGGAGCTCGAGCTGGTCGAGGCCGCGGTCAAGGCCCAGGCCGGCGCGCGGCTCAACGGCGACGGGGTGGTGCCGCCCGCGAGCGCCCCGGACGCGCGGCTCGCGAAGGCCATCGAGGAGCTGGTCGCGCTCTTCGGCGGCGCCACCGACAAGGGCGGCGCCCAGGGCATCGACAAGGCCTGCCTGGAGGCGCTCGACGCCCAGGCGAAGGAGCTGGCCGCCTGGCACGCGCGGGGCCAGGCCGACGCGGCCCTGCGCCCCCTGGGCGAGGGCACGGCGGCGGCCGCCGCGGCCCTGCAGGCGCTGCGCGGGAAGCTCGAGGACTACTTCCTGCGCTGCCGCCTGGCCGCCTTCGACCCCCGCGCCGGGGCGATCATGCAAGGCGCCGAGGACGGGCTGAAGGCCCTGGCCGCGACCGAGCTCGCCCCGGGCTCCGCCGGCCTCAAGGCGCTGCCGCTCGCGCACGTGGCGCCCGGCCAGCCGCTGCCGCTGTCGGAGGGGCTGAACCCCGCCTGGGCCGAGGCCGTGCACGCGCTCCGGGATCTGGCGGTGCGGCCGCTCGTCGGCGCGGCCGTCGACGGCCTGGACGAGGCGGGCTTCCGCAAGGTATGCGCGGCGCTCGACCCGTACCTCGCGCTGCTCGCCTCCCGGCCGGCGACCCGGCTCGTCGAGCTCGCCCCGGCGCGCCTGGCCGAGCTCACCGCGCCCGAGCTCGTCGCGGCCCTGGCCGGGCTGGTCGAGGAGGACCTGGCCCGGGCCCCGGAGGCCGCCCTGCGGGTGAAGCTGGAGACCCTGCTGCGGCTCAAGCGCGATCTGGCGCGCCTGGCGCACAGCTTCGTCAACTTCGGCGACTTCTACGGCCAGCGCGGGGCCGTCTTCCAGGCGGGCACGCTCTACCTGGACGGCAAGAGCATGAGCCTGTGCCTGGACGTGACCGACGCGGCCAAGCACGCCAGCATGGCGCCCATGTCCTCCACCTTCCTGCTCTACTGCGACTGCACGCGGGCCGGGTGCGACAAGCGCTCCATCGCCGCGGCGCTGACCGAGGGCAACCCGGACAACCTGCTGGTGGGCCGCAACGGGGTGTTCTTCGACCGCCAGGGCCGGGACTGGGACGCCACCGTGACCCGCATCGTCTCCCAGCCCATCAGCATCCGCCAGGCCTTCTGGTCGCCCTACAAGAAGCTGGCCCGCATGGTCGAGGAGCAGGCCGCCAAGCGCGCGGCCGCCGCCGAGGAGGCCTCCAGCGCCAAGCTGGGCGCGACCGCCGAGGGCGTGGTGAACGCGGACAAGACCAAGCCGCCCGCGGACAAGCCCAAGCCCAAGATCGACGTGGGCACGGTGGCCGCCATCGGCGTGGCCGTGGGCGGCATCGGCGCCATGGTGACCGGCATCCTGAGCGCCTTCCTCGGCCTGGGCATGTGGATGCCGCTCGGCTTCCTGGGGCTGCTGCTCGTGTTCTCCGGGCCCAGCATGGTGCTCGCCTACCAGAAGCTCCGCCAGCGCAACCTGAGCCCGGTGCTGGACGCCAACGGCTGGGCCATCAACGTGCCGGTGAGGATCAACATCCCCTTCGGCCGGGCGCTGACCTCCGTGGCCGCGCTCCCCAGGGGCGCGGCCCGCACCACGCGCGATCCCTTCGCCGAGAAGAAGAAGCCCTGGTGGCTGTACATCACGCTCGGCGCCCTGGTCGTGCTGGCCGTGCTGTGGTACCTGGGCAAGCTGGACGGTTACCTGCCCGAGGCCGCCCGGAGCACGGCGCTGCTCGGGGCGAACGCCCCGGCCGCGGCCGGCGAAGCCCCCGCCCCGCCCCCGGCCCCCGCGCCCTGAGCCGGGAATCGCGCCAGGCCCTCAAAGCGGTTAGAATCCTGGCTCCGGGCACCCCACGCCCGGCGAGGTGCGGCATGCGCGCGTTCTCCCGTGTGATCCTGGTCCTGGCCAGCGGCCTGGCGGGAGGCTGCGGCGGGGGCGGCGGGCCCGGGACCGACCTGCCCGTGGAGCTGCCCTTCGCCTACGCCCGCCCCGACGTGGGGGAGCCGCTCTCCCAGACCGAGGTCGCGGACTTCACCGCCCGGGTGACCGGCCTGTGGCGCCAGGTGGACTACTTCACCTGGCTCCTCGAGGTCCACCACGGCATGCACGCGAGCACGGGCCTCCCGGACTACCTGATCTGGTGGCACGACGTGGACGCGGTGAAGGCCGGGGAGCTCGTCACCTTCAAGAACGCCAGCCGACACGGCGGCAGCCACAACAACGCCGAGCCCACCTCGCTGGCGCTCATCCAGGCCATCGCCGGCCACCTGCTGACCGGCGACCCGGTCATGGGCGAGGTGGTCGAGCAGCTCGCCAAGAGCTTCACCGCGGTCATGGAGGGCTTCGTCTACGATTCGTCCGATCCCCTCCACTTCCTGATGAGCCGCAACATCGTGGCGCAGAACCACGCCTACACGCTGCCCAGCGGCAAGCGCAAGGCCGTGGACTACTCCGAGTGGTACACCACCTACGAGGGCTGGAACGCCCACCGGGTGCACTACCCCTCGAACCCCACCTGGGGCGACCTCTACGTGACCACCATGCGCTCCAAGGACGATCTGCCCTGGATGTACCGGGCCGCCGCGTGGTTCCCCTACCTGGTCGACCTCAGCCCGGACCCCGGGGTGCGCGAGGCGGCCGCGGACGCGCTCCTGCACATGCGGGGCTTCGCCCAGGACATCGTGGACGCGGGCTGGCTCATCCGCACCAAGGACGCCGCGGGCCACCCGTTCGTGCCCACCGAGGACCTGGCCTCCTTCGTGGCCTACACCGGGGTGTTCCCGGACGCCGAGTGCGATCCGCGGCTGGCGACCGCGCTGCTGGCCACCGGCACGCCGCTCGACCAGGACTGCGGCAGCGGCCAGGGCAGCCCCTACGACGCCATCGCCGGGGCGGGCAACTACTACAACTACTCCATCGTGGACGGCTTCCACATGAACGCGCTGCACCTGGCGCTCACCGGCGGCCACCCGGCCATGGCGCGCGAGCTGCTCGAGGGGCTCGAGACCCGCATCGCGCGCTACCGCGACCCGGAGAGCGGCGAGCCCGGTCAGGCGGACGAGCGCTGGGGCCGGGACGTGTCGGTGCTCTTGCTCCAGGCGGCCGCGCTCGGCCTGCCGCTGACCTCGGAGGAGGCCCGCGAGGTGCAGCGCTACCTCGTCCGCGCGGTCGAGCTGTACGCGGCGTTCCCGAACTGGGACCTGTGGGACCCGAGCGTGCCCGACGGGGTGTACGACTTCCGCAGCGGCTTCCAGCCCGCCCGGGTGCCCGAGGCCACGCGGGTGGAGGAGCTGGCGCTGCTGCTCGAGTACTGCTGGTCGCCCTTCAGGAACCCGGCCGGGGCGCGCTTCGTCGACTGCGCCGTGGTGGCCGACCCGGCCCGCTGGGGCGGCGGGCGCTAGCCCGGGGGGCCGGATGGACGCGCCGAGACCCACCCACGGCCTGGCCTGGCGCATCGCCGGCCTGCTGGTCGGCCTGGGCACGGTCGCCGGGCTGGAGTGGCTCGACGAGATCTCCGGCCCGGAGGTCGGCTTCTCGCTCTTCTACCTGGTGCCGGTCGTGCTCTCGGCCTGGCTGCTGGGGGCCTCGCTCGCCGCGCTGGTGGGCGGCGCCGCGGCCCTGGCCTGGTTCGCGGCCGAGCTGGCCTGGCGCCCGATGGAGAGCCTGCCGGCGGTGGTCTGGAACTCCGCCACCCGGCTGCTCATCTTCGTGGCCATCGGCTGGCTGGTGGCCCGCGTGCGCCGCGACCGCGAGGCCATCCTGGCCGCCAACCGGCGCCTGGGCGAGCTGCTCGACCGCGAGAGCAGCCTGGCGCGCACCGACCCCCTCACCGAGCTGCCCAACTACCGGGCCTTCGAGGAGCGGCTGGGGCACGAGCTGGCCCGCGCGCGGCGCTCGGGGAAGCCGCTGTGCGTGGGCGCCCTGGACCTCGACAACTTCAAGCGGGTCAACGATCGCCACGGGCACGGGGCGGGCGACCTGCTGCTGCGGCGCATCGCCGAGGCCCTGCGCCAGGCCCTGCGGCCCGAGGACGCGCTGGCGCGCGTGGGCGGTGACGAGTTCGCCTTCGTGATCTGCGAGCCCACGCCGGCCGCGCTCGAGGAGATCGGCGCGCGCCTGGTCGAGCGGGTGCAGGCGCTGGGCGAGGCCTACCCGGGCGCGGGGCTCGGGGCCAGCGTCGGCATGGCGCACGGCCGGGTCCAGGGCCGCGGCCAGGAGGAGCTGCTGCGGCTGGCGGATGAGGCCATGTACCGCGCGAAACAGGCGGGCAAGGGCCGCGTCCTGGTGGTATCCTTCGACGACGGGGCGCTCCCGCCCCCCAACCCCCCGGAGCCCGGGGACCGAGAGAGGAGCCCGGCATGAAGGTCGGCGCGCGCAACAACCTGGTCGGCAAGGTGACCCAGGTGAAGAAGGGCACGGTGATGTGCCAGGTCAAGGTCGAGGTGCCGGCCAAGAGCCTGCTGCACTCGGTCATGACCCTGGACTCGCTCAAGGAGCTCGGGCTGAAGAAGGGCGACCGGGTGCGGGTGCTGGTCAAGGCGGTCAGCGTCCTGCTCGTCAAGGACTGAGCCGCGCCGTGGATCCCGGGGCACCCGCGCGCCGAGCGCGCCAGCGGGGCAGGCTGCGCGCCTTCCTCGAGCGGCACCGCAGCCCGCGGCTGACGATCTCCTCGATGGTGGTCGCCACCGGCGGGCTCGGCCTGCTGGCCACCTTCCTCATGCTCCGGCTGGGCCTCGGCTGGCCGCTGGTGCGCTGGCCGCTCGCCGTGGCGCTGGCCTACGCGGGCTTCCTGCTCATGGTCCGGCTGTGGGTCGCCCGCGAGGCCCGCCGCGGCACGGTGGCCCGGGCGCTGGAGGGCGAGGAGCCCGAGCCCGAGCCCTTCCCGGGCGCCGCCGAGCGGGGGGACAGCGCGGCCGACGGGCCCGACCTGTCCCTCGACGGGGACGAGGGCACCGCCATCCTGGTCCTGCTGATCGCGGCCGTGGTCGCGCTGGGCGCGGGGGTGTACGCGGTGGTGATCGCCCCGGAGCTGCTCACCGAGGTGCTGCTCGACGCCGCGGTGAGCGCCGGGCTGTACCACCGCCTGCGCGGCGCCCCGGGCGGGGACTGGCTGGCCACGGCCTGGCGCCGCACCCGCACCCCGTTCCTGCTCGTGCTCGGGCTGTTCGCCCTGGCCGGGCTGCTGGTCCAGCTCAACTGGCCCGAGGCGCGCTCGCTCCGCGAGGTGCTCGGGCACCTCTCCCGCTGACATGGACACCCGGACGCCCCCGGCCGAAGGCTGCCCCCACCGCCCGCCCTGCGGGGGCTGCCCGCTGCTCGACCTCGACCCCGCGGAGGCCGCCCGGCAGAAGCGCGCGCGGGTCGCGGCCGCCTTCGCCCGCTTCCCGGGGCTGGCCGGGGTCCCGGTCGCGGACTGCGCGCCGGCCCCGGCGCGCTTCGGCTACCGCACCCGCCTGAAGCTCGCGGCCGCGCCCGGCCGGGGGCGGCTCAGGCTCGGGCTCTATCGGCCCGGCAGCCACGAGGTGGTGGACCTGCCCGCCTGCCGGGTGGCCCACCCGGCGCTGCTGCCCATCCTGGAGGCCGTGCGCGAGCTCGCCCCCCGGGAGGGGGCGGTGCTCCGGCACGTGGACGCGCGCTGGTCGCGCCTGGAGGGCCGCGCCCACCTCAGCCTGGTCACCGACGAGCGGGCGCCGCGCGCCCCGCTGCTCGCGCTCGCCCGGGAGCTCCTGGCGCGCTGCCCGGAGCTGGCCGGGGTGGGGCTGCGGCGCGCGGGCGGGCGCACCCCGCGCGCGCTCGCGGGCCGCACCGAGCCGCTGGCCGGGGAGCAGGCGCTCACCGAGCAGCTCGCCGGCCGGCGCTTCCACCTGTCGCCCGGGGCGTTCTTCCAGGTGGACCCGGCCGCGGCCGAGCGGAGTCACGCCGAGGCCCGCGCCTGGCTCGGCGCCCCGGAGGCCGGCCCGGCCCGCCACCTGGTGGATCTCTTCGCCGGGGTGGGCGCCTTCGCGCTCGCGCTCGCCGACCTCGCCCCCCGGGTGACCGCGGTGGAGAGCGTGCCCGCGGCGGCCGAGGACGCCCGCCGGAGCGCCGCGCTCTCGGGGCTCGCGCTCGAGGTGGTCACCGCGCGGGCCGAGGACTTCGCCGCCGCGCTCGCGCGCCTGGCCCCGGATCGGCTGGTGCTCGACCCGCCCCGCCGCGGGGTGGAGGCCGCGGTGCTGCGCGCGGTGGGGCTGGCGGCCCCGGCCCGGGCGGTGTACCTGGCCTGCGACCCGGAGACCGCGGCCCGGGACGCGGACGCGCTCGGCGCCCTCGGCCTGGCCACGCGCCGGGTGGTGCCCGTGGACCAGTTCGCCTGCACGGCCGAGGTGGAGTGCGCCCTGCTGCTCGAGCGCGCGCCGGACGCCTTCCGGCCCGAGCTCCTGGCGCGCGGCGAGGGCTGGGTGGTGGCGCTGAAGCCCGCGCTGCTGCCCACCCACCCGCAGGCCCCGGGCGAGCCGTCCTTGCGCGACGCGCTCCGGCGCGCGACCGGGGTCGAGGACCTGCAGCCGGTGCACCGGCTGGACGTGGGCACCTCGGGCCCGGTGCTGTTCGCCCGCGGGCCGGCGCTCGGCGCGCTCGGCCGGGCCTTCGAGGCCGGCGAGGTGGACAAGGAGTACCTGGCGCTGGTGCGCGGCGTGCCCCACAAGCGCGGGCGCGTCCGCGGCGCCGAGGACGGCGACGGGCCGGACGAGGAGACCAGCTTCCGGCGCGAGGACGTGGTGGGCGGCTACGGGCTGCTGCGGGTCAGCCCGCGCACGGGCAAGCGCCACCAGATCCGCCGCCACCTGGCGCGCATCGGCCACCCCATCCTGGGCGACGCGCGCCACGGCGAGCCGCGCGCGAACCGCTTCCTGGCCGAGACCTGCGCGCTCGGCCGCCCCTTCCTGCACCTGGCGCGCCTGGCCTTCCCGGCGCCGGACGGCGCGCGGGTCGTGGTCGTCTGCCCGCTCGCGCCCGAGCTCGAGCTGTGCCTGGAGCGCCTGCGCCGCCTGCGGGCCGGCCAGGCCGCGCCGCCGCCCGAGGAGGACTGAGCCTCAAGCCCGCCGGCGGAGCGCGAGGGCCGCGAGCAGCCCGAGGAGCCCCAGCATCCCCTCCGGCCGGCCCGCGCCGCAGGCGCAGTCCCAGAAGCCCCCGTCCTGTTCGGCCTCCAGGGCGCAGGTCTGGACGGCCGCCGAGGCCTCCGGCTCCTGGTTGCCGGCCCCGTCGCGCGATCGGGCGCGGAAGGTGTAGCAGCGCCCGGGCTCGCCCTGGAAGGTGGCCGAGAGATCGGGGCTGCGCCACAGCCAGACCTCGTCGGGCCCGCGGTCCACGGCGACGAGCACGGTGGTGTCGGCGTGGCCGGCGCCCTGGTCCGCGACCGTCCAGGCCACCTCGAAGGTGGCGGGCGACTCCGCCGGGAGCGGGGTGAGGGTGGTCGCGGGCGGGGCGAGGTCGACGCGGTTCGACCAGGTGTTGGTCGAGATGGGCGCGTTCGCGTCGAACACGATCTCGGCCGCGGCGGCGACGCGATCGCCCGAGGCGAGCCCGGTCCGGGCGTTCGCCCAGAAGGTGACGAACCCATCGCCCGCCGGGGGCGCGGTGTTGGGCGGCAGGAAGCCCACCAGGGGATCGTCGGGCGGGGCCAGGCTGACGGGGTCCAGGCTGCGGAAGGTCCAGACCACCTCCCCGGAGCCGGCGTCGTAGCCGCCCCGCACCTCGACCATCAACTCCAGGGCCGGGCGCAGATCGACCAGGGCCTCGAGGGACGCGGCGCCGGGCTCGCTTGCCAGGACGCGCTCGCCGAAGCCCGCGGGCCCGAACGCGAGACTGCCCGGGTCGAGCCCGGCGGGGAACGGCACGCGCACCCGGACCTCCTGGGCGGGCGCGCTGGCGGTCGCCAGGTTCTCGAAGCTGACCGTGTAGGCGAACGGCGCGTCCCCGCGCAGATCGCGCTCGGGCCCGGCCCCGGCGGGGCCGGAGATCTCGTTGGGGTCGGCGGCCATCACGGCCAGCAGGGCCGCGCCCATCGAACCGAGCAGGCCCCCACACTCCATCAGGAGCTGCGCGCCGGTCGACAGCAGCTGCAGGCCGGCGAGGGCCGCCTCGACCAGCTTCAGCTCAGGGGCCACCGTCCCGGCGCAGGACAGCCCCGTGCTCAGCCAGCCCATGGACAGGTCGGCCGCCTGGAAGGCCAGGTCGGCCCCCTGCGGCTGCTCGCGCGCGTCCTGCTCGAGCGCGTCCAGGGTGCTCAGGGTGTTGGAGGCCAGGCCCGTCAGGCACTCGCTGCCCAGCGCGATGCCGATCGCCTTCTCGAGCGCGGCGGCCACGAGCGCGTCCAGGACGGCGCTCACGCAATCCTCGCCCCCCCCGGCGCCGGGCTCCGGCCTGAACGAGGACACCGTGACCCCCAGGCGCGAGGCGCCCTCCTCGCGCGGGCGCAGGCGGAAGCGGTACTCCCACGGCCGCCCGGGCGGGAGCAGCGGCTTGTAGATGGGCACGGTGGAGCCGCCGCCGGCCTCCGGGAAGCTCACCGGGACGGCCTCGGCCGAGTAGCCGGCGGGCTCGTGGCCGGGTGGCCAGGGGCGCTCGAGCGGATCCACGGGGGTGAAGTCGTAGCCGGGCGGGAGGCGCAGCCAGATCACCAGGGACACGGCGTCCACGTTGCCGAGGTTGCCGAGGAGCAGGGTGTAGGCCTGGTCGTAGCCCACCCGGAGGTTCGTGCGCCCGAGCAGCTCGCTCCACAGCCTGGGGGGGACGCCCGCCTCGACGGTGAAGCACCCGGGGCAGAGCTGGATGGGGGTGCCGGCGCTGAGGACCGCCACGTCCCACGCCCCGCGGGCCGCGTGGCGCAGATCGAAGGTCACCCGGGCCGCCCGCCCGTCCGCGGCCTCGGCGACCTCCCAGGCCGGGAGGGTCGCCTGCCCCGCGCGCCGGAGCTCCACCACGCTGCCCGGGGCGAAGCTCCCGCCGCGCAGCAGCACGGACACCAGACCGATGTCCCCGCCGCGGTCGGGCAGCACGGTCAGCGCGGCCGGCTGGCCGCAGGCGTCCGGCACCCCGTCCCCGTCGGCGTCCGCCTCGCGGGGCGGCACGCGGCCGAGCAGCGTCAGCCCTCCGCTGGGGTTGGGGAAGGGATCCTCGAGGCTCGCCAGCTCCGGCGCGCCGTCGCCGTCGAGGTCCAGGGCCGCGAGCCCCACCGGGCGCACGCCGGTCTCGAAGCTGACCGCGCTGCCGAAGTCGCCCGCGCCCGCGTTCTGCAGCACGGTCAGGGTGTCGCCGCCCATGTCCGCGGTGGCCAGATCGAGATCGCCGTCCCCGTCCAGGTCGGCGGCCAGGAGCGCGTGCGGCTGCCAGCCGGTGGCGAACAGCTCCGGCGCGCCGAAGGCCCCCAGCCCGTCGTTGCGCAGCAGGCGCACCTTGCTGGGGTCGTTGAAGCCCGGGGCCATGTCGTGGACCAGGGCGAGATCGAGATCGCCGTCCCCGTCGAGATCCGCCAGCAGCGGCGAGGCCGGCATCGCGCCGACGGGGTAGGCCGCGGCGAGCTCGAGGCCCGCCAGCCCGTCGTTCCTGAGCACCTGCGCCTCGCCCTCCGCCCCGCCGGTGCAGATCACCACCACGTCCGCGTCGGCGTCGCCGTCCACGTCGCCCGCGGCCAGGGCGCTGGGCGTGGCGCAGGTCGGGAGGAGCGGCTGGGCCAGGAGCGTCCCGTCCCCCTGGTTCAGGCGGATCTCGAGCCGGTCCTCGGCCCAGACCGCGGCGATCACGTCCGGGGTCGCGCCGGCGTCGCGGTCGAGGTCGACCACCGCGAGCGCGCCCGGCGGCAGGGCGCCCAGGGGCGGGTAGAGCACGGCGCCGCCCAGCTCCCCGCCGCCCAGGTTCGGCAGCACGCTCAGCCCGTCGTAGCTCGTCAGCAGCACCTCGGGCCGCCCGTCCCCGTCGAGGTCGGCGAGCGCGAGCCCCTGGGGCCCGTACGGCCCGGCGAAGGCCCGCGAGGGCCGGAACCCGCCGGCGCCGTCGCCGCGCAGCACGATCACCGGCAGCGCGCCCTCGTTGAGCACGGCCACGAGGTCGGTGACGCCGTCGGCGTCCAGGTCCCCGGCGGCCAGGAGCGCGGGGACGGCGCCCAGCGGCGTGCGGCCCGCCTCGGCGTAGGCCAGCGGGAACACCTCGCAGACGTCGAGCACGCCGTCCGCGTCGCAGTCGGCGGCGCCATACAGGGCGATGTCCTGGTCGTCCTCACGGGTGTTGCGGTCGCAGTCGGTCGCCGCCGCGCGCGGCGCGGCGAGGCAGGCGAGGGCCAGGCAGGCGAAGGTCGCGGTGCGCATGGGGGCTCCTCCTCCGGGTGGTCGCGGGCGAATGCTAGCGCCGCCCCGGGCGCGGCACAAGCCGCGGCCGGGTTGCGCGCGGCCGGGGCCTGGGGCATCCTGGGGCCACCCGTCAGGAGGAGGCGACATGGATGGCCGCAGGGGCTCCGTGAGGCAGACGCTGCTCGTCCTGCTCCTGGTCCTCTTCTGCTTCATCCTGCTGCCCCTCGGCCTGATGGCCTGGTGCGGGTACCGCGAGGACCGCCACGGCGAGGGACGGCAGCTCCACCTCGCCTGGGCGGACGGGGCCTTCGTGAGCGCCGAGGAGGTGTGGCACGACGAGGGCGCGAACGCCCACCGGCTGTCGCTGGTCGACCCCGCCACGGGCGCCCTGCTCGCCCGGCGGGTGCTGGACGAGGACCTGGGCAAGCCGACCTGCCGGCCGGTCCCGCCGAGGCTGCTGTGGTGCCGCCAGAAGGACGAGCTCGAGCTGCTCAGCGCGGCGGACCTGCAGACCCTCGCGCCCTGGAGCGCCCTCCGGGCGCTGCACCCCAGCCTGGCGAGCGGGCTGTCGCCCTACCCGCCCCGGGTGGAGCCGGCCACCGGGCGGCTGGTGGTCGGCACCCAGGACGGCTTCCGGGTGGCGCTCGACCCGCGCAGCCGCTCGGCCGGGCAGGCCGCGGACGACGAGAGCTTCCCGCGCCTGGACGAGCGATCCTCGCCGACCGCCGGCGCCCAGGAGATCGACAGGACCTACTACGGCTTCGACGGGAACGCCTCGACCGACCGGCAGGCGCTGGTGCGGCGCACCCCCGGGGCCCACGCGCCGGTCCGGCTGCACTTCGACGCCGAGGCCGGCCCGGGCGGCGGGGCCGCGGCCACCTACCTCAAGGCCGTGTTCCTCACCCCCACCGACACCCGCACCGGCCGGCCGGGCCGCATCGAGGGCCCGCCCGGGTTCCTGATCGCGCACCAGAGCCTGCTCGCCGACGCGCAGGCCCGGCGGCGGATCACCCGGGTGGATCTCGAGGGCAAGCCGCTGTGGACCGTCGAGCTCCCCCTGGGGAGCCTCGGGGCCGCCTTCCTGGACGCGGACCGGCTTGTGCTCGCGCAGCGCCACGGCTGCGAGCAGACCAGCGCGCTCGCGCTGGCCGACGGCCGCCTGCTGTGGACCTACGCGCACTGAGGGGGCGGGCTCAGCAGCCGGGGGACCACAGCGCGCGGATGCGCGCGGCGAGCTGGGCCTCGTCGGCGAACACCTCGGCCACCTCGGGCGCGTCCACCAGCAGCTCGAGCGCGGCGCCGGCCGCCCGGGCGAGCGCCGCCGGGCCGGGATCGTCCGGCAGGCCCTGCAGGAGATCGGCCAGCTTGTGGGCCAGGGAGGCGCGCGCGCGCTGGTTCACGGGCTCGAGGGCGCCCTCGTCGAGCAGGCCCTCGACCAGCATGGCCGCGCGGCGGTCGAGATCGTCCTCGGGCGCGAGCTCCTTCGCCTCGGAGGGCAGGAGCCCCTTGAGCTTCTGCGGGTGGGCCACCCCGCGGCGCTTCAGATCGGTGAAGGGGAAGACGCCGAAGTCGCGGAGCGCCTGCACCACCAGCGCCGGGCCGACCTTGCGGCAGCTCTCCACCTCGCTGGGGGCCAGGCCGATGCACAGGAGCAGCCGGCCGCGGGCGCCCGCGACCTCGAGCCCGTCGGCCGGCAGGCCGGGCGCGGTGAACAGCAGCCCCGAGAGCTTCGCGCCGGGCAGCGCCGGCAGGTCGACCACCTGGCCCGGGGCGAAGGGCTGGGCGAGGCTCTGGCGGCCGAGGGCCGAGAGCAGCACCGGAGCCCAGGCGGCCGGCCCCTCGGTGCACAGCATGAGCTCCGCCTGCAGGCCGTCCTGCGGGGGCTGGGCCGAGCCCAGCAGCCCCAGGGTGACGTAGGCGACGCCGCTGGCGAAGCCCTCGAAGGCGCCCACGTCCGCGCCGCCACCCGCGCCGAGCGGCGGCTCGGCCCGCAGCACCTCGCCCTGCGAGGCCTGGAGGAGCCGGGCCACCGCGGTCACGCGGGCCTGGAGGAGCTTGTCGTCCTTGCGCGGCCGGGCCATGACTCCCTCATACTACAGGTCCCCGGTCGTTGAAAAGGGCTGCCAGGCAAGGAGTTTCAGGGCGGCGGCCGCGGGGCAGGGGGCGCCCGCTCAGAAGAGGGCCTCGAAGGTGTAGAAGAAGGTGCGGCCGAAGCCGTCGCGCACCGAGTTGAGGTTGCGGCGCACGAACTCGGGCACCAGCACCTCCTCGTCCAGCACGTTCTTGAGCGACAGCGTGTGGCGGAAGAAGCTGCCCTCGTAGCCCAGGTTGAGGTCCCAGGTGACCTGGGCGGGCAGATCCTCGAGGGGCGCGCCGCGCGGGCCCACCAGGTTCAGCACCGTGGAGGCGCTGAAGCCGAAGAAGCGCTTGCCCAGCCCGAAGGAAAGCTCGTGGGCGGGGATGTAGCGGAAGTTGTAGTGGTCGTTGCCGTCGCGCTCGTCGCCCCGGTCGCCGTGCACGAAGGAGTAGGTCAGGAAGGCGTCCAGGATGTCCGGGTCCGCGTAGCGCAGCTCCAGCTCCACGCCCCAGGCGGTGAAGGCGTCGCCGTTGACGTACATGAGCGAGGTGTCGGCCGGATCGTTGGGGTTGCGCCGCACCCGGAAGATCTTGTCGTCGTACGAGGCCCAGTAGCCCAGCACCTGGGCGAAGAAGCCGTGGGCGCCGATCAGGTAGGCCAGCTCCACCGTGGTGGCCGTCTCCGGCGCGAGCTCCGTGTTGCCGAACACGGTCCCGGAGGAGGTGGCGAAGTACTGCTCGAACAGGGTCGGGGCGCGGAAGCTCTGGCCGGCGATGAGTTTCAGCGAGGAGCCCTCGAACACGTTGTACACCAGCGCCCCGCGGGCCGACACGTTGGAGGAGGCCTCCTGGTTGTGGGTCCAGCGCACCCCGCCCATCAGGGTCAGCGGCGCGGCCGGGACCAGCGGCTCGAGCATGAACTTCGCCTGGCCGAACACCGACAGCTCGTACACCCCGCGATCGGCCATGAAGTTGTCCTCGGTGACCGCCCGGTCGAGGGTGGTGTAGTTGGCGTACTCCTCGCTGCGCCGGTAGTCGCCGTCGAAGCCCAGCTCGAAGTGCAGGTAGTCGAGCGCCTTGACCACCGCCTGCAGCGAGCCGCCCGCGCGCCAGCCGGTGATCTTGGAGCGGACGGTGTCGGCCGCGGTGCGGCCCAGGTCGCGGTGCTGCCAGTCGAACAGGGCCCGGAAGCGCAGATCGACCATGTCCGCGAGGTCCACCTGGTAGCCGTAGGAGCCCAGGTAGCCCTCGATCTGGTGGCCCCGGTCCACCCCGGCGCTCCAGCGCGGGGTCACGCCCAGGTAGCTCTCCTCGCCGCGGAAGCCGTTGAACGACAGGCTGTGGGTGCCCCAGCCGGTCTTGTAGCTGGCCCCCAGGTTGAAGTCGGCGCCCCGCAGGTACTCCTCGTACACGCCGTAGACGTCCTGCTCGTCGACGAAGCCGTAGGGCTTCCCGCGCTCGTCCGTGCCCGAGGCGCTGAAGGTGAGCGCCAGCTCCTCGGAGCGGTAGTAGTAGGCGCCGGTGCCGCGGATGAGCCCGTGGTCCCCGAGCGTCCCGGACACCACGCCGCCGTGGCCCTCGAACCGGCGGTCCTGGGCCTTGCGCATCACCACGTTGATCACGCCGGCGTAGGCGTTGGTGCCGTACAGCACCGAGGCCGGGCCGCGCAGCACCTCGATGCGCTCGACCTCGTCGATCGACAGGCGCTCGAGGCTGCCCTCCCCGGTCACCGCGTTCCAGGCCGGCAGCCCGTCGATCAGCACCAGCACCTTGTTGGCGTAGTGGTCCTGGAGCACGCCGCGCAGGACCGGGACCTGGCGCTTCAGGTGGGTCCGCATGACGCTCACCCCGGCCAGGGTCTCGAGCGCCTCGGACACCCGGCGGAAGCCGTACAGCTGCAGGCTGGCCCGGTCGAGGATGGAGACCGCGGACGGCGTGTCGTACAGGCTCTCGGCCTGGATGGCCGAGACCTGGACCTTGAGCAGGTCCTCGATCGAGATGTCGCCGAAGTCCTCCGTCTCCGCCGGGGCCTCCCCGGCGCCCTCGGCCTCCTCGGCCCTGGCGCTCTCGAGGGTCCCGCCGAACGCCGCGACCAGCAGGCCCAACCACACGAAATTCCTCATCGGTGCGCTCCTTGACCTCGATCGTCCTGCCCGCCGCCGCCCGCAGACCCGCGCACAGCACGTGCCAGGAGGAACTCCGGGCGTCATACCCGAAACGGGGGAGCCCGTCAAGCGGCCAGCCCCCTCAATCGAGGGCGCGATCGCGGGTCTCGCGGACGAGCAGGATGCACACCAGCGACACCAGGCCCGCGCCGGCGATGTAGGCGGCCACCGGCCACCAGTGGCCGCCCGAGAGGTCCAGCAGCACGGTGGCCACCAGCGGCGCGGTGCCGCCCGCCAGCGCGGCCCCGAGCTGGTAGCCCAGGCTCACCCCGGTGTAGCGCACCTCGGTCGAGAAGATCTCCGAGAACAGCGTGCCCAGCACCGCGGTCACCGGCGCCCACAAAAGCCCGAGGGCCACCACGGTCGCCAGCATGACCGTCCAGGCCGAGCCCAGGGAGAGCAGCCAGAAGTAGGGCGCGGCGAACAGCATCATGGCCAGCGTGCCGCCGATGTACAGGGGCCTGCGGCCCACGCGGTCGGCCAGCGCCCCGAGCAGCGGGATGGCCACGGTGCACACCAGCGCGCCGACCATGACCGCGTGCAGCGCGGCCTCCTTGGGCAGGCCGGCGAACTGGGTCACGTAGCTGATGACGAAGGTGGAGAACACGTAGAAGGGCGCGGTCTCGACCACCTTGAGGCCCACGGCCAGCAGCACCGCCTTCTTGTGCTTGCGCAGGGTCTCGACGATCGGCACCCGGGCGATCCGGCCGGCCTCCCGCGCCGCGCGGAAGGCCGGGGTCTCCTCGATCCCGTGCCGGATCCACAGCCCGAAGCCCACCAGCGCGGCCGACAGCAGGAAGGGCACGCGCCAGCCCCAGGCCTGGAAGTCCTCCTCGGGCAGCAGCCCGGCCAGGGTGAGCGCCAGGCTGCCGAGCAGCATGCCGATGGTGATCCCCATCTGCGGCACGCTGCCGAACAGCCCCCGGCGCCCCGGGGTGGCGCTCTCGACCGCCAGCAGGAGCGCCCCGCCCCACTCCCCGCCGATCCCCAGCCCCTGCACCAGGCGCAGGCCGATGAGCAGCACCGGCGCGGCCGGGCCGATGGCGGCGTAGTCCGGCAGGCAGCCGATGAGCGTGGTGGCCACCCCCATCAGCACCAGCGTCAGCACCAGCGACTGCTTGCGCCCCACCCGGTCCCCCAGGTGGCTGAAGAGCACGCCGCCCAGCGGGCGGATGAAGAAGGGGAAGGCGAACGAGGCGTAGGCCAGCAGCAGCCCGACCAGCGGGTCGCTCGAGGGGAAGAAGCGCGGGGCGAACACCAGCGGGGCCACCGTGCCGTACAGCAGGTAGTCGTACCACTCGATCGAGCTGCCGATCAGGCTGCCGATCAGCACGCGCGCGCGCATGCGCCGCGCGGCCCGGGCGGCGTCCACGGGCTCACCTCCCTCGGCGCCGGGCGGGGTGCTCGGCGGTGACCACGGTCTCGAGCCCGCCGCGCACCCGGTAGGCGAGCGTCAGGCGCAGGCGGCGCGGGGTGAGGACGGCCACGAGGTCGGCCAGGACGCGCGCGGCCGCGTGCTCCTGGACGATGCCCACCTGGCGGTAGGAGAGCAGGTAGAGCTTCAGCGACTTGAGCTCGAGCAGCGTGCGCCGGGGGGTGTAGACGAGCTCCAGCCGGCCGAGGTCGGGCAGGCCGGTCCAGGGGCACAGCGCGCTGAACTCCTCGGTGTCCACGCGCACCTCGAGCTCCTGCCCGGGGTGCTCGTAGGGGAAGCCGAGCAGCAGGTCCGCGCGGATGGCCTCCACGCCGCGCACCTCCAGGGCGAGCTGGCGATCGAGCGCCCGGTACTTCCGGCCCATGTCGTCCTTGCGCCTGGCCATGCCGCGCTCCTCCACGTCCGGGGGAGATCCTATCCAGATCCGAGACGGGGTTGTACACCTTTCATCGAGGGTGGCGTGGACCGGGTGAGGGTGGGGCCTCCGGCGGGTGACTGCTTCCGGCCGGGCCGGCCCTCGCCCCGAGGCTGCTGCCAGGGCCGCACGCCCAGGCCGGCCGGCGACCGCGAACCCGCGGCGGCCACGCCAGGGGGGACGACCCGGGAGGACGCCCAGAAGCCGCCGCGGCGGGACGGCCAGGGGTCGGTCGGGGCGTGCGGCTCCCGGGCCCGGTTGGAGGACGCAGGACGGGCACGCCTGGAGCAGCTTGCCGCCGGAGGCCCCGGGCTCACCCGGTCCACGCCACCCTCGAAGAGAGCGAGCAGCCACGCACGGGGGTGGAGTTCCCTGTGCCGGGCTGGTAGCATCCGCGGCCAGGTGAGGCCCATGGACGATCTGATCGCGCTCTCCCCGCACCTGGACGACGCCGTGCTGTCCGTGGGCGGGCTCCTGCACCGGGTGACCCGCCAGGGCGGGCGGGCGCTGGTGGCCACCTTCTGCACCCGGGTGCCCGAGCGCGCCGCCATCCCGCCCGCGCTCCGCCGGTTCGCCGACGTGGAGACGCGCCGGTCCGAGGACCTCCAGGCCCTGGGGCGCCTGGGCGCGGAGCCGCGCTGGCTGGGCTTCGTCGACCGGGTGCTCCGGCCCCCCCCGGTGCGCTTCCGGGCGCTGTTCGAGCCGGCCGCGCCGGGCGAGCCCGCGGCCCGGGCCCAGCGCGCGCGCATGCGCGAGGCGATCGAGGGCCTGCTCGCGGAGCGGCCGGCGGCCGCGCTGCTCTGCCCGCTCGGGGTGGGCGGGCACCAGGACCACCTGCAGGTGCGCCAGGCGGCCCTGGAGGCGGCGGCCGCCGCCGGGGCCGGGGCGCGGCTGGCCTTCTACGAGGACTTCTACGCGCTGGCGAGCCCCGGGGAGGCCGCGCCGCGCGCGCTCGACGGGCTCACGCTCACGCCCGCGCCCGAGCCGCTCTCGCCCGAGGACGAGCGGGCCGAGCTGGAGGCGGCCGCCTGCTACGCCTCCCAGCTCTCCGCGCTGGGCGGGCTCCAGCGGCTCGGCGAGCTGCTCGCCCGGCGCCACGCGGCCCTGGGCGGGGCCGCCATCCTGCACCGCGTCCTGCCGGTGGGGTGAGCGTGGTGTCGCGCCCGGCCGCCACCGCGCTCCTGGCCGCGCTCTGGGCGCTCGGCCCGGGCTGCACGCGCGAGGCGCCCCCCGCCGCGGAGGCCCCCGCGGCGGCGGCCGGGCCCGCGCTCACCTACCGGGCCGAGCTGCGCCTCGAGCTCGAGGACCCCGACCGCCCCTGGCTGCGCACGGAGGTCGAGCTCGAGCTCGTCCCCCGCGGCGGCCCGCTCGGGCGGTTCGACCTGGGCCCGGGGCTGTACGACCA
>Ga0116143_10002313_pt1 | contig 20992 bp, 20 predicted proteins | sample AD_UKC034_MetaG_FD_89745 | JGI IMG/M metagenome (GOLD analysis project Ga0116143, IMG submission 89745) | Active sludge microbial communities of municipal wastewater-treating anaerobic digesters from USA - AD_UKC034_MetaG | ecosystem: Engineered > Bioreactor > Anaerobic > Digestate | place: USA...
AGCAACTGCCTTACAATAGGTTTTTGGCTTTTCCATCTTGTGAAGATAAAGAATCCGTAATTGACCATTATCAACCTTAAGGACAAAAAAGTCAAAAATAAAGCTTTGATTTTCAACGAAGATGTGAATATAAAACAGTCCCGAATCTTGGCGCTTTAGCAAGAATCCCGTAGGTTTGTTATATGTATACTGAAACGAAGAAAAAGACCGGAAATACTATAGATAAAGACACCCTTCTAAAGGCCTTTGAATTGATGAGCACCGCGCGTGCTATGTCTGACCTCTATGAAGAAAAAGCCCAGATCACACAGAAATATGTTCATGCCACTTCAAGAGGCCATGAAGCTATTCAGATTGCTCTGGGATTACAATTACTTCCTCAGGATTTTCTCTCTGCATATTATCGTGATGACAGTATTTTACTGAGCATAGGTATGCAGCCTTATGAATTAATGTTGCAACTACTTGCAAAGCGTGACGATCCATTTTCAGGTGGAAGAACCTATTACTGTCATCCAAGTTTGAATCGCGACGACATGCCGAAGATCCCACATCAAAGTTCTGCAACCGGTATGCAGGCTATACCTACGACAGGTATTGCTATGGGAATCCAATACAAAGAAAAAATCGGGATATCAGAAGACTACGGTTCGGATAAACCGGTAGTAATTTGTTCGCTGGGAGACGGTTCAATTACCGAAGGAGAAGTAGCTGAAGCGTTTCAGATGGCTGTCCTCAAAAAGATGCCTATACTCTATTTCATTCAAGATAATGAATGGGATATCTCTGCACATTCAAAAGAGATCCGTTCAATGGATGCAAACGAATATGCATCAGGATTTAAAGGCATGGAGGTCCGGAGTATTGATGGAACAGATTTTTTTGCAGCTTTTGAAACGATTAGAGAAGTGCTACACCTCATCCGCACAGAACGACGGCCATTTATGATCCATGCTAAAGTTCCATTGTTGGGTCACCATACTTCCGGTGTACGTAAAGAATGGTACCGTCATGATCTGGCCGAGCACGAAAAGCGTGATCCTGTTCCAAGATTTTATAAAACCTTGCTTGATATCGGTTTTTCTGAAAAGGAGTTGAACCCAATTCGCGATAGAGTATCCATCAATGTGCGGGCAGGTTTTGAAAAAGCATTAAAAGCAGAAGACCCCCTTCCTGAAGATCTTTTTAAGCATGACTTTGCCCCTACACCTGTAACAGAAGAAAAAGGTGAGCGTGAACCGAAGGGAAAGGATAAAACAGTAATGGTAGATTGTGCACTATTCGCAGTACAGGAATTAATGACTAAACATAAAGAATGTCTGCTTTATGGTCAGGATGTCGGTGGTAGATTAGGCGGTGTTTTTCGTGAGGCAGCCACGCTTGCACAAAAATTTGGTGATGACCGCGTGTTCAATACACCGATTCAGGAAGCTTTTATAATTGGCAGTACTGTTGGCATGAGTGCTGCAGGTTTAAAACCAATCGTTGAAGTTCAGTTCGCAGATTATATTTGGCCGGGATTGAATCAGTTATTTACCGAGGTGAGCCGTTCCTGCTATTTGAGTAATGGCAAGTGGCCTGTAAGCTGTATCATTCGTGTTCCTATTGGCGCCTATGGTAGTGGCGGCCCTTATCATTCAACAAGTGTGGAGAGTGTCTTGAGTAATATCCGTGGAATTAAGATCGCATACCCCAGCACAGGAGCAGATCTAAAGGGATTACTGAAATCAGCCTATTATGACCCTAACCCGGTTGTGATCTTAGAACATAAAGGATTGTACTGGTCGAAAATAAAAGGTACTGAAGAAGCAAAGACTATCGAACCGGACGAGAACTATATAATTCCCTTCGGCAAAGCGCGTATGGTTCAGGAAGCAGAAGTCGGTAAGGAGTCTACGATGACAGTTATTACTTATGGTATGGGTGTCTATTGGGCAAAGAATGCGGCGAAGAACTTCCCGGGTCGTATCGAAATCCTTGACCTGAGAACAATCTCACCTTTAGACGAACAAGCTATTTTCAAGAGTGTAAAAAAACACAGTCGTTGTCTTGTTGTGACTGAAGAACCGGTGAATAATTCTTTCGGACAAGCAATTGCGGGATTGATTTCTAAGACTTGTTTTGAATCTTTGGATGCACCTGTTGAAATCATCGGCTCAGAAAATCTACCTGCTATCCCATTGAATTCCACGCTTGAATTTACGATGATCCCGAATGCAGAAAAAGTTTCTGCAGTCATTGAAAAGGTCTTGGCTTATTAGAATAATAGATTCCTCAGCGTTTATTCGAACCCATACCTTCCAGTTTAATTTCTGTCTTGATAGCTGTTTCCGTTTCAGGTATCAGGCGCTGACCTACAGGTTCGATCAATTCACGATCGTTTTGTTTCGGGTTTTTTATTCTGGAAGAAACGGGATAGGCATTCATTAATTCTGAAGGATAAGGCTGTAACATTCCGGTAATTTCATTCAGATGTTCAGCTTTCAACCAACGTTGATGATCGCGCTCCTCCAGGATAACAGGCGATCGGTGATGCGGGATCTTTTGAAGCAGCTCATTAGGAGTAGTTGTAATGATTGCAAATGAATTCACGATCTCCCCTGTTGATGGATCCACCCATTTATCGTAGATACCTGCCAATGCAAATGGTCGTCTTTGTTTCAGGTAAACAACATAAGGACGATCGAGACCTTCCTTAGTAGAACCTTCTATAAATGCATCGGCAATGACAAGACAACGCTGAGAGCGTATAGGTTTGCGAAAAGATGGTTTGCTTATTATTCCCTTACCACCGGTATAATTTGGGTCATTTTCCTTGTTCCCGTCACCTTCAGATCTTGCATTGAACAAATACATTTTCTTCTTAGCCCAGGAAGGTGTTAATCCAAATTGAAAAAATTGTAGCTCCTTAGGATTCTCAGAAGTAATAACAGGACCATAAGAACCCGGTCCCAAATTGTAATTAGGAATCATTTTCAAAGGTAATTCAGGTGCTTTAACCTGAAATTTCTTTTCGATGACTTCAACAGAAGAAACTATTACATAACGACCGCACATATTTTAATTTAATTCTATAAATAAAAATCTCCGAAACAAACTATCCTTTCCAATTCTTATAGACGGCAGGCATCTCAGGTCTGCCCTTTGGCACTTCCCGAAGCGGTTCGCAAGGGTGTAATGTTTTGTAAATCTCCGCAGGTAATTTTTGATACAACTCGGTACCCTTGGTCTTCCATGCAATAATTTCATCACCGGCATCCTTAATAATTTTCCCCGGATTACCGACCACAATTTTATTAGCAGGAATTTCCATCCCTTCCGAAATAAAAGTCAGAGCACCGATAATGCAATTCTCACCGATCTTTACATTATCCATAATAACTGCATTCATCCCAACCAAAACATTTTTTCCTATATGCGCACCGTGAATAATTGCACCATGACCAATATGTGCACCCTCTTCCAATACAATGGTAATTCCCGGAAACATGTGAATGGTACAGTTTTCCTGAACGTTACAGCCATCTTCTATGATTATCTGTCCCCAGTCACCACGTATAGCTGCACCCGGACCGATGTAAACATTCTTCCCGATGATCACATTCCCTGTTACCGCAGCCTGCGGATGAACGAAGGAAGATTCATGGATGACCGGTATATAGCCTTGAAATGCGTAGATCATAAGTTCAAGTTATTTAAATAGGATTTAGATCAAGCCCTATTTTTCCTAAAAATACAAAATGTTGTTCAATTTACTTATTCATATTGTATATTAACACTCAAATATTTGTGTTTCACGGATATCCGGTTCATCACGTATGACTTATTAATACTTTCACCGATAAGATTAATTTTATTCGTTATGATGAGTTCAAAAATAACAACCCTGTTTTTACTTTTCTTCTTTGTAACATCATTATGTCATGCTCAAGATGCGATTAGCTTTGACAGTTTACAGTTTCAATATTCTATCCTAACGGAAGATGCGATTTATTTTAATTCAAATAAATTAGTTAAGGCGGATTATAATGGTCAAGTAATTTGGTCCAAGACTGGAACTTTCGTTGGGCAAGCTTTCAAAGTTGAAGAAAACGGTATTTATTCCTTTCAATCTAAGACAATAACAAAACTAGACACTTCCGGGAATTTACTTTGGTCAAAAGAGTTTATTACTCCCATATGCTCTATGATGACTTCACAAAACTATATCACCGATATAGTCGTGAACAAAAACAGAATTTATATACTCACATACCAAAGTCTTCCCGGATATAACTATTTACCTTCATTGATAACACTTGATACAGCCGGAGTCATAATTAATGTTTGGTGTGGCAATAATTATCCAGGTTCTACTTTTACAAAAGGCATCAAAAAACCTGGTGGAGGTGCCTGGTTAGTTAAGGAACATTATGGAGCATTACAAACGTGCGAGACGTTTAATGTAGATACAATGGGAAATATTGTGCTTAGTGCGACAGGCGCTTACTTGCAATCTGAACAAATCACCTTTATTCAATCTGCAATTTTGAATCACAACAACTATCATTCATACTTACTAAATTCATTTTTTCCAGGATATGCTAGAGAACCATTCATAGTTTTTGAAAATGACAATGGAAATAGCTTTTCATTTAAGGGTTACCAAGTACCATCACTAAATTGGGGAATGATGCTTCTGACCGGAACAATTGATCCAAATGAAAATTTATATATTCTTGCATGTACCGATAACGATGAAAGGATACTCTTCAAAACTAATCCTACCGGAGATATATTACTGGCAAAGATATGGCCTCTTTCGTTATTGAATACATATGGACTTAATTTTCCATTGAATGAAAATTATGTACAAATGATTCATAACGGTGACTCCTTATACATTTCAGCAATCATCAACGGGAAAACATCAATCATTGCTTTTGATGATTCTTTAAATACGATTTGCTATCCGGCTGCGCAAAATATAGCAATAACTGATAATCCTGATATGATAACCGGATCGAGTAATTTGTCCTATCCGGTCTTGCAGGTTATAAACACACCAAACATCTTATTAGCAAATGTCCAATCTATAAGTCAACCAAATGCCGTAAATATTTGTTTTCAAAACTCAATAGTTGAAGATGGTTTTGCTAAATATGTGAATGTTTATCCTAATCCCGCAATAGATCAATTGTTTATTCAATGTGAAACCGAAAATATCCATTTCGAATTATTCAATCTAAGCGGTCAGCGAATTAGAATTTCCTCTGAGAAAATGGTTGAGGGTTACAAATTAAAAATAGATGAAATTGAAAGTGGGATGTACATGCTTGTAGTCACTATTGAAGATCATATAATCAGGAAAACAATAATTAAGAGTCAATAACTACAGTTGCTTCTATTGAAATTCATTCTTATGCTTAAAAAATATTTAAACTTTGGTAAGAATAATTCATTATTGAACATTCTCAATAACCACAGCATAACCCTGCCCGACTCCGACACACATTGTAATTAATGCATAGCGTTTGTTCTGTTCCTGCAGTTCTATTGCTGCAGTTCCAAGTATGCGTGTTCCGCTCATCCCCAATGGATGGCCTAAAGCAATAGCACCGCCATTCGGATTAATTCTGGCATCATCATCTTTCAACCCCCAAGAACGAATACAAGCGAGGGATTGTGCTGCGAAGGCTTCATTGAGTTCTATGATATCAATATCCTTCATCGTGATGCCTGCTTTTCTAAGAGCAATGTTACTTGCTTCCACCGGTCCGATACCCATGATGCGTGGTTCTACGCCAATGGCTGCAGCTGAGAGAATTTTAGCACGAGGCTTTAATGAAAATTTCTTTACAGCACTTTCAGAAGCAAGGAGCATAGCTGCTGCTCCATCATTCAAACCTGAAGAATTACCCGCTGTTACAGAACCGTCTTTTTTGAATGCAGGTTTTAGTTTTCCCAAGACTTCAAGACTTGTATCAGGCCGGATAAACTCATCCTTGTCAAAAAGTATTGCGTTGCCTCTTCGTTGTGGGATCTCTACAGCTACAATTTCTTTTTTGAAGCGACCTTTAGACTGAGCTTCAGTTGCTTTCTGCTGGCTGCGCAATGAAAAATTATCCTGGTCACTTCTTGAGATGCTATGTTGAGCGACTAAGTTCTCAGCAGTTTCACCCATGGCATCTGTTCCAAACAATTCTTTCATCTTTGGATGCACGAAGCGCCATCCGAAACTTGAATCAAACATTTGCGCATCACGACCATAAGGCGTAGAAGTTTTTGAGATCACCCAGGGTCCTCGGGTCATGTTCTCTACACCTCCTGCTATCATCAACTCAGCATCACCGCACATGATCATCCTTGCAGCTGATGCAGCAGCAGATAAGCCCGAAGCGCAGAGGCGATTTACAGTTTCACCCGGGACAGACACAGGCAAGCCGGCCATAAGAGAAGCCATCCTTGCAACATTACGATTGTCTTCTCCTGCCTGGTTCGCACAGCCCAGGATAACATCAGCAATCATAGCAGGATCGATAGACTTATTTCTTGCCAATAATTCCTTCAGAACAATAACGGCAAGCTCGTCAGTTCTCACAGCAGCTAGTGCACCTCCGAAATTCCCGATGGGCGTACGAATACTATCAATAATATATGCTATGTTCATATTTTCCTCTTTCTAAAAATCCAATTATAATATTCTTATTGGAAATAAAGTTACACTTCCCAATCTTTACCTGTCCGATACACAGTTCCTTTGAATAGTGCTACTATATTTCCGGAACTATTTCTTATGGTGATGTAATACACAGCAATCTTGTTTGAGAGAGAAACTTCTTCAGCAGTCGCCGTGATCTCATCACCTTCCTTCAAAGAAATTGTATGTGATATGGATGTTTCAATCGATACACTTTTTCTTCCATGTGAATTGGATGCAAATGCAAGAGCACTGTCTGCTAATGCGTATGTGATGCCACCATGAGCGATACCAAAACCATTGAGCATTTCCTTTCTGACCTTCATTCGGAGAATACACTTTCCGGCTTCCACAGAAAGTCTTTCTATTCCTAACCATTGACTGAACGTATCATGATCGTACATACGATCAACAACTTTTGTGGCGAGTGATTTTTCTGTCATGTTCTTTGGCTAAAAAAATGTATATCCTTAACGTCTGCGCGAGCGGGTAGACGTTCCGAAAATTGCTCCGAGCAAACCCCGCGTTATTTCCCTGGCCACTGTTTTGAACAGAGGATTCTTGGTTACTGCCTGAATACTATCACCGATACCTGATTTCTCCTCTTCAACAACTTTTCTTGCATTTCCTTTATTCTCCACCTGATTAGCCTCTGAAGCATTATCAAGTTTTTCCTTTAACATTTCATAAGCACTATTCCTATCAATCACTTCATTATACTGGGAAGAAATCTTTGAACGCGAAACTATACCATCGATCTCTAATGGACTTAAAATATCCATTCTAGACCGGGGAGCGCAAAGCATAGTATGTGCCAATGGCGTTGGAGACCCCTTTTCATTCAAAACGGTAACGATAGCTTCTCCAATTCCCAATTCAGTTAACAATGATTCTGTATCGTAGAATTTTGTCGAAGGATAATTTTGTGCAACGAGCCTAATATCTTTTCTGTCATTCGCAGTGAATGCACGCATAGAATGCTGGAACTTAGCACCTAATTGACTCAGGATAATATCAGGTACATCGGATGGAACCTGAGTACAGAAAAATATGCCAACTCCTTTCGACCGGATTAATTTGATCACCATCTCCAACTGATCCATGAGTGCCTTGGTAGCATCTCGGAAGATCAGATGAGCTTCGTCAATAACAATAACAAGTTTAGGTGCAGCCTTATCTCCAAGCTCAGGAAATTTTGAATAAACTTCGGCAAGCAAACAAAGCATGAAGGTAGAGAACAATTTGGGCTTCTCCTGCATATCAGCCAAACGCAATACACTTATATAACCGAAACCATTCTCATCTTTTCTGAGCAGGTCCTCTACTTCAAATGATTTTTCACCAAAGAATTTGTCTGCACCCTGTGATTCAAGCTCTAACAATTTACGCATTATCACTCCTACAGAAGCAGAGCTCACCAATCCATATTCCTTTACTTCATCCTTTCCTTCATTGCTAATATAATTTATTACTGCACGAAAATCTTTCAGATCCAAAAGTGGCATTTTTTTATCATCACAATATTTAAAGACGATATTAATTACCCCTTGCTGGTTTTCATTCAACTCAAGAATTTTCGAAAAAAGTATCGGTCCGAATTCAGAAACCGTCGCCCTCATCTTTACACCTTTCTCATCTGAGATGGAGAGAAGCTCAACAGGAAATTGTGCCGGCGACCAGGGCAGACCTATTTGCTCATGTCTCGATTGAATTTTCGGATGATCATTTCCGGGAACAGCAATTCCACTTAGATCACCTTTAACGTCCATGACAAGTACACTCACACCTTTTTCTGACAATCCTTCAGCAAGACGTTGAACTGTTTTTGTCTTTCCTGTACCTGTTGCGCCGGCAATAAGTCCATGCCGGTTGGCAGTGTTCAAAGGCATTTTGATATGCAGACCGGGGATCGTATTTTTCTCAAACATCGCTCCGCCAAGAATAATGCTTTCACCCTGGAATGTATAACCAATTTCAAGAGCACTTTTTACTTCGTCAATAGTAGACATGAAACGTTTCTTTCTATTTGAATAAATTTCAGAAAAATATTTTTTTGTTTGTGGAAGCAAGTTCTTTCAATAGCAAACTTGGACGATAGCGCTCCTCCTGATAGAGCTCTGACAGATCATTTAATGTATTAAGGACGTTCTGAGCACCTATCTCATCGCACCACTTTAAGAGTCCTTTCGGGTAATTGACACCTTTAGTCATTGCAAGATCGATATCCTCCGCAGAAGCGATTCGTAAATACAATGCATCTACTGCTTCATTGATTAACAGGGCAAGAATTCTGTCCAGAATTTTCTGAGCCATTGCGTCATCCAATAAACCTTCAGGTCTTTCAGTACCGGCGGCATAATTATAATAACCACTTCCGGATTTTCTACCAAAACGATTTGCCTCAACCATTCTTTTTTGTGTCAGAGATGGCTTGTAACGTGGATCATTATAAAACTGCGACCATACGGTTTCTGTCACTTTATAATTGATATCATTCCCTATTAAATCCATTAACTCGAATGGTCCCATTCTAAAACCTCCCAGGTGGCGCATAGCTCTATCGATGGTGGCAAAACCTTCGACACCTTCAGGCAGGCCATAACAGCCTTCTTCATAAATACGTATAGCTTCTCCATAAAACGGACGAGCAACACGATTAACGATAAATCCCGGAGTATCTCTTGCGATTACAGGAATTTTCTTCCATGCAGCAATAATCTCCTTCGCCTTAATTAGATTTTCAGTGCTCGTTTCTATACCAGGAATAATTTCAACAAGAGGCATGAGAGGAGCAGGATTAAAAAAATGAAGTCCTAAAACCCTTGAGGCATTTTTGCAAGCCCCACCAATCGAGGTAATCGATAGTGACGAAGTATTACTTGCTAATAAACAATTTGATTTGGTGGCGAATTCCAACTCGCAAAAAACTTTTTGTTTGACAGACAAGTCTTCCACGATGGCTTCTATCACCAGGTCACATTCATGAAACTCAGACAGATTCTCAGCATATAGAATCCTGTTGATAATATCCTTGGCCTCATTTGAACTAATTTTACCTTTTTCAGTCAATTTATTTAAGGTGGAATTCAGATTCACTAAAGCTCTTTCAAACAATTGTTTTTCCTTATCAAACACATAAACCGTGTGACCGGCAGTAGCAGCAACCTGTACGATACCTATTCCCATTGTCCCTGCCCCGACAACACCAACAGGTCCGCTTTTTACTTTCTTATTTTCTGTCATATAACCTATCCTCAAATTGAGAAAGTGTAAAAATAGCAAATAATAAGCCTTTAATGTTGGTAAAATAAGCCCATTTTGATGAAATTTGAGTTATTTGAGGTTCTTTCGTCAAAATAATAATTTCCCAAAAAGGTTTGTTTTGGCAAGCCAGAGTCGTATATTTGCCATCCCAAAAATCAGAAAACGAGGCATTAGAGCCCGATTGAAGATTCAGGATGGCATCTAAAAATAGAAATTAGCATAAAATGGCAAATCACAAATCATCACTCAAGCGTATTCGTAACAGCAATGCAAAGCGTTTGCGTAACCGTTACCAGGCTAAAACAGTTCGTAATGCAATGAAGGCTTTCCTGGAAATTGCAGACAAGAAAGACGCTATGAAGCAGCTTCCAAAAATGACATCTATGTTGGATCGTATTGCTAAAACGCACATCATTCATAAGAACAAAGCTGCTAACCTGAAGAGTGAATTAGCTGTTCATGTGAACCAGATGAAATAATCTCAACCAATTTTTTTTTTACCTCCCGGAAACGAGAGGTTTTTTTTTGTCTGATTCTTAAAAAAGAATCCTGCTTTAATTGGATGCACAGGATTAATGTTCTTTGCAAATTCGGACTGTCATTCAAAGAGCAATTACATGGAACATAAATTAGGCATCAAGACTTGGGCTGAAGAAGACCGTCCAAGAGAAAAGCTTATCCTTAAAGGCAAACATACTTTATCGGATGCGGAACTTATTGCCATTCTGATCAGCTCAGGAAACAGCGAGGAGTCAGCCGTAGAAGTAGCCAGGCGGATATTAAACAGTTGCTCAAACGATCTGCTTCAACTGGGTCGGATGAATGTTGCAGAACTGATGCACTTTAAGGGAATAGGCGAAGCAAAAGCTGTGACGATCACAGCGGCTCTCGAACTCGGTCGAAGACGCAATGAAAGCGTAGCGGAGAAAATTGACAAAATATCTTCAAGCAAAGATGTAGTAGCCATTTTTCAGCCAATTCTAGGCGACCTCCTTCACGAAGAATTCTGGATTCTCTTTTTAAACAGAGCTAACAGAATTATAGGAAAACAACAGATTAGCATGGGTGGCATGAGCGGCACCGTTGCTGATCCACGGATGATCTTCAAATCGGCATTAGATAAAAAAGCACTGGCAATTATTCTATGCCATAATCACCCCTCCGGAAACAACCAACCCAGTGAGGCAGATCTTAGCTTGACCAAAAGTTTGCATGCAGCAGGAAAAATTCTGGAAATTTCAGTTTTAGATCATATCATCATCACACAAAGCAGCTATTATAGTTTTGCTGATGAGGGAAATATTTAAACATTCTGATTGTGTCGCTCATTCTCGGTAGGATTGCTTATTTTCACGCAGGACAAATAACAATTTTTTACAAGGGTCAAGATGATTTTGATTTATTCTCCTGCAAGCTCAGCCCGCCTACAGTATATTCTGGATGTTATATTTCAGGACTTTCTGGGCATTTCATACAGCTTTACTTCGGATGCAGGCAAATTTAATTTTCATGCCGGTCCGAAAATAAATTATAGTGAACAAGCATTCGGAAATGAATTATTTATTTATTCTACACGTTTACTTTTTGAAAAAGGCATCCGTGACCAGCAGATTTCAGTAATTGACTGGCAAGACACCAAAGCATTCTTTGCAACACATCCAAAATATATCATTCCTTTTGATTTATTCGCAGCTTCATTTTACCTGCTAACACGTTATGAAGAATATCTTCCACACCGGCGTGATGTTCATGGTCGTTTTGACGTACGTGACAGCCTGGCTTTTCAAAAAGGATTTTTAAACAAACCTGTTGTAGACCTATACGTTCTTCAGTTAAAGGAAATCATCTCTGACATGTATCCGGCGCTGGAGTTTCCTGAAAGAAAATTCAGATTCTTATCTACCATTGATATTGACAATGCATGGGCCTATAAAGAAAAAGGCCTGCTAAGGACGTCGGGAGCTTTTTTGCGTTCATTAGTTCATTTAGAATTTCAAGAATTTGCAGAAAGGCTGCTTGTCCTTCTTGGCTACAAGAAAGACCCGTTTGATACTTATGATGAATTACATGCATTGCAGCAAGCCTATGGATTCAAGAGTATTTACTTTTTCCTGCTCGGTGATTATGGTGAAAACGACAAGAATGTATCTACCTCAAGAAAGAAATTCCAGTCCTTGATCAATTCTATAGCCGATTACAATGCTGTAGGCATTCACCCTTCCTATGCATCAAACACACTCACTTCAAGAATAAAACTCGAACAATCACGTTTACACAAAATTATTAAGAGTAATGTGACCAGAAGTCGTCAACATTTTCTCAAGCTTGAATTTCCCACCACTTATCGCAATTTGATCGAATGCGATATTACAGACGACTACACAATGGGCTATGCAGCAGAACCCGGTTTCAGGGCAGGGACATGTAATACATACCGGTATTTCGATCTGGTATATGATTGTATGGCACCATTGAAAATCCATCCATTCGTAGTCATGGATGCAACTTTAAATCTTTAAAAAAAGATCAGTCCGAGCGAAGTCATGAGCTTTGTCGGGCCATTACTTAAGGAAGTCAAGAGGGTGAACGGAACTTTCTGTATTCTGTGGCATAACGAATCCATCAGTGACAAAAAACCTTGGGAAGGATGGAAGGACGTATATGAGGAAATCATTAAAGCAGTTTATTCAAAAAATTGATACGTTTTCTTGAACATAGCGAAATTGACAAGACTGCCTGGGACCTGTGCATTCAATCTTCCGTTGAGTCTTCCGTTTATGCCCAATCATGGTACCTAGACATTGTCAGCCCGGGCTGGAATGCATTGGTTAAGGATAGTTATACCAGCGTTTTTCCTTTAACACAGAGAAAAAAATGGGGAATAAAATATTTATTTCAGCCTGCATTCACTCAACAACTGGGAATGTTCAGTACAGAAAAAAAAGACGACCGGCTGCTTTCGGCCTTCTTACTAGCCATTCCGGAATCGTATAAACTTATCGAGATTCAAATCAATGGAGGGAATACCGGCTCCTATATCCCTTCATCCTTTGAAGTGAAGGAAAAAATAACGCACCATTTAAATCTTGAACAGCCATTTGAAGAACTTAAAAAAAATTTCTCTGAAAACACGAAGAGAAATATAAAACTTTTTGACAAAAGCTCATATAAAATAAACAATGATGGTGACCCCGGAGAATTAGTTCAACTATTCAAGGAAAACCGTGGAAAACATATTAATCAACTTGGTAAAAATGATTACGCAATGTTTTTGGAAATTTGTCACGTTGCCGGGCAAAGAAATTTAATAAAGTGCATGCAGGTCAGAAATTCAGAAAACAAACTTAGCGCAGGAGCAATATTTATTAAAACTCATTCAGGATACATATTGCTTTTTACCGGATTGTCAGAAGAAGGAAAAAGTTCGGGTGCCATGAGTGCGATACTGGCTCAATTTATTAGTGATCAAAGTGGCTCTCAAGGAGTACTTGATTTTGAAGGCTCTATGGATCCTGGTGTTGCAAGATTTTATAAGAGTTTCGGTTCACATGAAATCGTATATTTACAAATTAGAAAAAACAGGCTACCCTTACCTCTTCGTTGGCTAAAAAATTAATAAATCCGTTTTTATGGTGCATAATCTGGGTCTTTCAAGTTCAATTGTAAATCATTTCATCTCTGAAATAAGAGATATTACCATCCAACAGGACAGAATGCGTTTTCGGCGGAACCTGGAACGTATGGGTGAAATTTTTGCTTATGAGATTAGCAAGGAACTTGAATATAAGGATAAGGATGTGACCACTTCACTTGGAAGCGCTATTGTTCCTGTTATAAAAGAACAACCAATAGTAGCAACGATCCTTCGCGCAGGACTTCCGTTGCACCAGGGAATTTTGAATTATTTTGATCATGCGGACAATGGTTTTATAAGTGCGTATAGAAAACATCACAAGGATGGCAGCTTTGAAATAAAACTCGAGTACGTTTCCTGCCCTTCTCTTGACGGCAGGGTGTTGATCTTATGTGATCCGATGCTGGCAACAGGAGCAAGTATGGTAAGCACTTATAAGGCTATGCTTGAGATGGGAAGGCCGACTCATACTCATATTGTCAGTGTTTTGGCCAGCACACAAGGTGTAGAACATTTAAAGTCACAGTTACCTATGGAACGGATAAGCATTTGGGCAGCGGCTATTGACGAAGAGCTTACAGCACAATCTTATATAGTCCCGGGGCTTGGAGATGCAGGCGATCTGGCATACGGACAAAAATTATAGGTTAGGACAAACAATTTTTTTCTGCGCTGATTCGACAATGGAAGAGTTCTTCAAAATATTGACCCTCATTCTTCTTAGTAGTGTTAAATTTACCGTCGGGCTTCCCTTGGTATACTTAAATGAACGTTACGATTTCACCTGGTTCGAAACGAATATTTATGCAATCATAGGTGGCATGATAGGCGTTCTTGTTTTTATGCATGTGAGTGAATGGCTTATGGAACTTTGGGATAAGATTCGCCTGTACTTTTTCCATAAAAAAGAGAAAAGAAACTCCCTATATTCCAGACCTGTCGCAGATGTAGAAGGGAATATTGACATACGCTATGAATATGTTACAAATACACTTCCGGCGAGAAGGCTTTTTACGAAAAGGAACAGAAAGATGGTTCGTATTTGGAGAAAGTATGGCCTCATCGGACTGGCAGCTTTAACACCTATAATATTCTCGATTCCCATAGGAACATTTTTCATGACACGTTTAGCGAAAAACAAACGAAGAGTCATAATCTACATGTTTATTTCGGTCACTGCATGGTCAGTTCTTATCACCACTCTTTTTGAAATAATGCATGTGGGATCATTGAACGAAATAATAAAATGAAAAAAACGTATCGACATATTTTCTTTGACCTTGACAATACCATCTGGGATTTTGAACAAAACTCCAGAGAGGCACTAATAGAGATCTACCATAAGCACGATCTCCCTCGCCTTGGTGTCAAGAGTGTCGAATTGTTCATTGACAAGTACCGTGAACGAAATGAAATGATGTGGGAGCAATACCGTCTTGGAACGATCGATAAAACAACATTAAGAGATAAGAGATTTGCTCTGACTTTTTGGGATATGGGCTTAGATGCCGAAGCCGCTCCGGCTGCTTTAGCTGACGATTATCTTTCGATCAGCCCGAAAAAAACCATCCTGTTCCCGCATGCACATGAGGTCCTAGGCTATCTGGCAGAGAAGTACAAATTACACATTATCACAAATGGCTTTGAGGAAGCGCAGAGCATCAAAATGCAGGAATCAAAATTGCTGCCTTATTTTGAAGAGGTAATAATTTCTGAGCATACAGGATTCCGAAAACCGGATAATCGTATTTTTGAATATGCTTTAAAAAAGACTATGGCCAGAGCCGGTGAGTCGATAATGATCGGTGATGGACTTGAGGTAGATGTCCTTGGCGCATTGAATGCAGGGATGGATGCGATATACTTTAATCCGGAAAAAAAATCACACACAGAAATACTTACCTATGAGATCAAGTCATTAGATGAGCTGAAATCAATTCTGTAGATTATAGATTTGAATAATTTTATAAAAAAAAAGCCTCCCATGTAAGGAGGCTTTTTCAATTCAGTTCAACAACAACATTATTTATTGTTAGGTGTTGGTGCGTCGTTCTTTTCTACTTCAGCTTTTGCTTTAGAACCATGGCTGCAATCGGCTTTTCCTTTTGCAGAATGATCGCAACTTGCTTTCTTGGCAGAAGAACAAGCTTTGGCACCTTTAGAGCTGGAACAACATGCTTTCTTTGAAGCAGCCGGTGCATCAGCAGGTGTTGCCTCAGCATCAGCGGCAACTGCAGTTTCCGTTTTAGTAGTCTTCTGTTCCGAATCTTGTGCATTGGTCGTAAATGCAACGAAAAAAACTATAGACGCGAGGGCAAGGATTTTTTTCATATCTGATTATATTTTTTTTATTTAAGGTTGAACAACAAATATACGAAATTGTTTCCCGAAACAGCCTGAGAATTGTCATTAATAACTTACACCCGGTTAAATTATCTTACGATTTTAACTAAAAATAACCCAATCTTCATCTAATTCGGCGACTTCCTTTTCGTACTTTCACCCTCTAACTAGTTATGAACGTCTCCGAAAACCTTAAAATAGCCATTTCGAGTATAAGAAGTCAGCTATTGCGGACGGTACTCACAGCCCTGATTATTGCTATAGGTATCATGGCATTGGTTGGAATACTGACTTCAATAGACGCTATTAAAGGTTCTATCAATGATAATTTTACTGCCATGGGTGCAAACTCATTCACAATTCAGAATAGAGGAATGCACATTCGTGTAGGAAACAAAGGGAAAAGACCGAAGAAATTTGACATAATAGATTATCGTCAGGCGAACAGATTTGCAAAGGAATATAATTTTCCTGCCACGGTATCCATCTCGACTATGGCTTCAAGAGTATCTACCTTAAAATACAGGGATAAAAAAAGCAATCCCAATGTATTTATTATGGGTGGTAATGAGAACTATCTTCATACATCCGGATACTCCATTGACAAAGGAAGAAATCTATCTGCACAGGAAGTACAATACGGATCGAATGTGATTGTCATTGGAAAAGATATAGAGGAAAAATTATTCCCCAATGAAGATCCTTTGGATAAACTAATATCTGTAGGAAGTATTAAATATAGAGTAATTGGAACCTTGAAGGAAAAAGGTTCTGCCATGGGATTTGGTGGAGATAAAATTTGTCTCCTCCCTCTGTTTAATGTACGACAAAATTTTGGCAGCAACCGCACCTCACATTCTATCAATGTAAGTGTTCAGGACGTTAAAAACCTGGATGCTGCCATTGGAGAAGCCACCGGACTTTTTAGGAGTATTCGCGGTTTATCAGCTCGCGAAGAAGATACATTTGAGATTACAAAAAGCGACAGTATTGCGACCGTATTGCTCTCACAAATCAGTACTGTTACACTTGCTGCAACAATTATTGGGTTGATAACTCTACTAGGGGCAGCGATCGGGTTAATGAATATTATGCTTGTCTCTGTAACAGAACGAACACGTGAGATTGGAATCAGAAAAGCACTGGGAGCAACACCTAAAAAAATCCGCTCTCAGTTTCTCGTTGAAGCTATACTCATATGTCAGATGGGTGGTGTTCTGGGAGTAATCCTTGGAATTTTAGTAGGGAATTTAATGTCAATGCTCCTGGAAAGTGGATTTATCATCCCCTGGCTCTGGATTATTTCAGGTTTAGTCCTCTGTTTTATAGTTGGCATTGTTTCCGGTTATTATCCTGCATCTAAGGCTGCAAGGCTAGATCCTATTGAAGCACTTCGATATGAATAGTGGAAAATGCTTTAAACAAAAAAGACCATCAAAATTGATGGTCTTTTTTGTTTAATTATATTTCCTGAACGATCAATGATGAATGATCAGTCTTGCACTCGCTGCACCGCAGCGTACAAAATAAAGTCCGTTTGAAAAATCAGAAGTATTGATGATATGATTTCCATTGAAATGTTGAGAGTAGATCAGTCTGCCCGTTCTGTCAAAAAGCTCTAAAAGCTGCGAACCACTCAATGAAGAATACACTTTCACTGTATTACCGGCCGGATTAGGTGAAACTGAAATTGACTCAACGAGAGAAGAAATAGTCTCCAGATCAGTACTCAAATTATTATTGAATCCGAACGTAGGCATTTGAATTATAAAATTACCGGTACCATTCGGTACACGTGCCAATCCCTGATCAGTCACCTGTGCACCAAAGCTAACCTGATCAACAATCTCTCTGTTAGGATTAAGCAATATCACTCGTTCTCCGGAAGAAGATAATTTGAAATTACAATGAAGGCCTGCCTGACTTCCATTCTCATCTGCCCAAACGATTAAATAATCATTTGGCTGAATGACTGTTCCGACCGGAAATTGCCATTTGATATAGTTGAAATCATTATCAGTTAAATAAAAATCACTGATATCTACGGCAAGGGAAGATTTATTATATAACTCAATCCAGTCATCAAATTCTCCCGATGAATCCGCAGCCGTCGTCAGGTTTGAAGCCATAACTTCATTGATGACCACTGAAGTATCTGAAGCCATACCGGGAAGAATAAGATATACAAACACATCATGCTCGGCACCAACAGGAAGATAACTAACCGTTGAAGCACTGTTATTAGCAACGGCCTCTATATAATATCTCACCCATGTTCCACCGGGCAAGGCAGGAATTTCCCCTGCATAAATTCCGTCACCTGCTGCGCTATCATTATGTGCACCATCGTCATACATAATAGTTTTTTCAAAATTACCTACAATTCCCGTAGCATAATATAAATTAACATGATCAAGTCCAGACAGAAAGTTCACACTTGCCTGCACAAGGACAGGTTCACTCACCACAGGTTGCTGCCATTGCACTCCCTGAGAAAAGTATGATACATTTGAAATCTCTGGACCACTTACATTGACTTCCGCATTAGCTAACAAATTGGCTTTCCGATTAACGATCCAATTTTTCAGTGTCTGGATTTCAGATACGAATTGAGCATGGCTATAAAACTTCTTCGGATCATTTTGCACCATTGTATCAATAAGAGATCTGTATTGATCCATAATTTGAAAAGCACTGCTTGTGTCAAGTGCTTCTTCGATTAGTGTACGCATGTGTGCAAGATATCTTTGCCGAAGTTCAGGTACTGCAAGCAGTCTGTAAAGAAGTGGATAATTTACTTTGTTGGCATTATAGAAAGGGCTCCAGTTTACAGCGCTGTTAGACATCACACTATTTCCATCGTATTCGATCGGTGTGATACGACCGGTTTCCGCTTCGTAGTATACGTAGTAATCCATCTTGCCTTTATAGATGTAGCTATCATCATCAGAGAAAAGAATTTCACTTGCAAGATGCCAGAGTGTTCGATCCAAATCCAGGTAATCAGCCAGGACAGATTCAAGATTAGAGAGTGATACTGTATCAAGGACATGGCAAGTTTTTACGAGATCGTTCCAGGGTTCAGCTTTATGCGACTTTTTCAGAGTATAATAAGGTTGGTATAATGATGTATCGGCACCCAAATAATTCAAGGCAGCAGTACCATCGCCCCAGCCTCCTCCTGGACCACCCGGACTCCCCGGTGGTTTATCTGCCCTCCAGTTCGTTCCATCATTGCTCATAAACCATTCTTTATAAAAATCTCCATCCAGCTGTTGTATACAAGGGTACACACCCCAATTTTCCCCGTTAATATAGAGTTTGGCAAAACTGGATTTTGCAGCAGGTATATGTTTGTGGATCTGATGCTGGAAAAAAACCTCCCTCATAAAAGATGCATCCTGAAATCCATTGTTAAGGTTAAGGATATCATATCCGTAGATATCCTGACCCTTGATAAAAGAGTCAAAATTTAAATTAAAAGATTTTTTCTGCGAGCTTCCTGTTCCTGAATAGGATGTTTGTCCTTTAAAGCGTACACCGACACTATCATATGTAACACCATCAACCATTAAAGTAGCAGGAAGATCTGTGTGAGAACTGTAATTGGAAGTGAGCAATGACCAATAATTGGGCTGAGGGAAAGTGAGGTAAAAGCTTCTCACGTAAGTCTGGTCAAAAAAACCGGCATTGTCTTCACGGCCGGTATATAAAGTTCTGCCATCAGGACTCAGGTACATTTCATCAGGCAGTGATTGTGTAAATGCGTTACCGGAATAAAGAAAGAGGAACAGTATTAGTATTTTTTTCATCGATTAGAGGATTTATTTGCCCGGAAAGTAATAGAAGCCTAAAGCAAAGGATTTAAGTAATTGGAGCGGAGATATAATTTTTAGGACTGCGAAAGTTACCTGTAGTTTAATTTAATATGAAAATAGTATAAATATTTGTGGTGCTAAATTAAATTCCTAAAGATTGAATTGCATATTCGGTTCACTCGAGGTCAAACTTAAACTTTAGTTCAAAAAAAAAAGCACCAAAATGGTGCTTTTCTTCTATTGAATGAGGTTTAATTCTGCGATAACCTCGAAAGTTATCTTTGCTTTCACGTCTTTGTGAAGATTAACCGTAGCAGTATATGTACCAAGTGCTTTGATGTGTTCATCGTCGATATGAATTTTCTTACGATCAACGATTACATCAAGTTTAGATAAAGCATCAGCTAACTGAAGTGAAGTAACAGATCCATAGATCTTACCGCTTTCGCCAACTTTAGCACCTACTTTAATGACTGTAGCTTCAAGCTGCTTCACCATTGATTCAGCATCTCCTTTGATCTTCTGTGCTTTGTGAGCACGTTGCTTTTGAGTCTCGGCCATCACCTTTTTATTCTGCACATTAGCAATGATTGCCAATCCGCGAGGAAATAAAAAGTTACGGGCATAACCGGGCTTTACTTTAACAATCTCATCGGCATAGCCGAGGTTGTCCATATCTTGTTTAAGAATAACGTCCATTGTTCAGGCCTCCTTATTTTAATAGATCAGATACATAAGGCATCAACGCCAAATGGCGGGCCCTCTTAATTGCTTGTCCAACCTGACGCTGAAACTTTAGCGATGTACCGGTAAGACGACGAGGAAGGATCTTTCCCTGCTCGTTCACTAATTTTACCAGGAAGTTAGCGTCTTTGTAGTCGATGTACTTGATTCCGTTCTTTCTGAAACGGCAGTACTTTTTTTTGCTTGTGTCAACCGTTGGTGGGTTGAGATAGCGAACTTCATTTGATGATGCCATAGTTTTTCAGATTTTTAGGAAACAATTTTTTCAACTTCTTCTTTCTTTGCAGCAGCATTTTTACGCTTCTTCTCATTGTAAATGATCGCATGCTTGTCGAGGCGAACAGTGAGGAAACGCATGATGCGCTCATCCCTTTTGAATTCAATTTCCAGTTTGGCGATGACATCACCGGGAGCTTTGAATTCAATCAGGTAATAAAACCCTGTGTTTTTTTTCTGGATAGGGTAAGCCAGCTTGCGTAATCCCCAGTTGTTCTCATGAACAATTTCGGA
>Ga0116143_10002323_pt1 | contig 20939 bp, 30 predicted proteins | sample AD_UKC034_MetaG_FD_89745 | JGI IMG/M metagenome (GOLD analysis project Ga0116143, IMG submission 89745) | Active sludge microbial communities of municipal wastewater-treating anaerobic digesters from USA - AD_UKC034_MetaG | ecosystem: Engineered > Bioreactor > Anaerobic > Digestate | place: USA...
AGAAGGCAAACCAATATTATAGTCAGATAGAGGGTTTGGTTGGTGAGCTGACTGTTTATAAAAACCAAGAAGCTGATAAACAATTAAACAAGCAAATTGAAACACTTGAGGCTCAGTTACGTTCGGAAAAGACGTTTGCGGGTCTTTCTGAGGAAGAAGAAAGACGGAAGCGGACGGAAATTTGGGAACAGATCCAAGAACTGAAGAAGAAGCAAGACGAGCATCGGGCTGAGTTGATTAAGGATGAGCGGGAATCTGCAAATCTCCAAATAAAGGAATATCAACGTCTTCGGGACGAGCATATTGATTGTAAAAACAAAGAGAAAGCGGCTTATGAGGAACTTCGGGATGTAGCGAAGAAGTCAATGGATGAAATCAAGACCAAAATTGGGGACATTGTTACAGAGCTTGATACCATTCAGAAAAAAGAAGTAAAGCTAAATCTGGCGTATGCTGAGAAGCAGTTGGATGAGTTTAAAACTAAATTGGAAGGATATAGATATGAATTAGTTTTAGCTTTTCTTGGCAAGGGTTCTGAAACCCTTCCTATTTCTGAGAAGATTGCGGAGATAGAGGATAAGTTAAAAGAATTGCAAAAGATGTTTGAGGACATCACCAAATCGTTTGAGATTGTGTTGACTTTTATGGGAGATACTGGTGATGGGAACAAACCGTTGCTTGATGCCTTGTCGTCTATTTCGACGGAATTTGATAAGATTCTCCAACACATTGAAGAGAATGTAATTCTAATCAAAGTGGATAATTTAGAAGCTACAACGAGGGTCCAAGAAGTTTTGACTATTGTAAAAGAACTGACGGCTAAAGTTTGGACAGTAACAGTTAATATTATTACGAAGGGATGGGAAGAACTTGTTAAGGCGGCGGCAGCTTGGTCTGTCCTTGAAGATAAGACGATAACGGTTACGATTAAAACGAAACATGAAGGAGGTGGATTAAAAGAGGGTGGAGAGGTTAGTGGTAGTGGTTCGTTTGGAGTAACACAAGCACAAAAAGGTGGTCACATTCCTGGTTACGGTGGAGGGGATAAGGTTCCAGCCTTGCTTGAAAAGGGAGAGTGGGTCATACCTAAAGAGGAAGTCCGTCGATATGGTTCGGGCTTCATGCGACGGCTTCAGCATGGGGAGATTCCAGAGGAACAGCTTCCTCGTTATCAGGGAGGTGGTGAAGTTCATCCTTATGGTGATCCGGGCTATGCACCAAAATACAATCTGTTTGATAAATCTGGTTATTCTACGCTGAATAAGGATTATGCGGTTTTAGATAAGTCGGCGTACGCTTCTTTGCAAAAGGATTATGCTGTTCTGCAACCGCATATTGAGTCGGAAGGGTCTAGGGTTTTTCAGAATGTTGGCCGTGATCTGAACGGCTACACAATGAAACTCGATCCTGGGCAGGGGTGGTCGCTTTCTGCTCGTATTAGAAATGGTCTTTTCGCAATGACTAATGCTTGGCGGGCGATGGCGTCTGAAGCTACATTAAAGGCGAAATATAAAGCGGGTCAGTTGTTTCCAAGCAAAGTTATTACGAGTTTGATGTCTGCTTCTTTCAAACGGTATGTGGATGAGAGACTTCCTATACTAACCGCACAGTCTGCCCGCCTTCATTGGGATACTGTTCCTGGAGCGTTTGTTCAAGCGTATGGTAACAAAGCCGCTGAATTTGCTGAATCTGAGTTGGCTTCTTCTGATCTTGGGACTGAAGGGATGTATCAGAAAGGCGGTCGTGTCAATACTGGCAACTCTTGGCTGAAGAACCTCCTTGCCTTTCTTGAGAACGGAGAGTTTGTCATTCCCAAAGATGTTGTGTCTCGGCAAGGGATCAGCTTCTTTGAAAACCTGATGAATGCCACGAATACGATGAGAATCCCTAAATTTCATGAAGGGGGTTTAGCAGGTGGGATGGCTACAAGTGGACAGATTCACACAATTAACTTGACTATAAACGGCGAACCGCATACCCTATATGGGGATGATGTAAATATAAACAAGCTCACGACGAATCTTCGGAGAGCCCAGTTAGTAAGAGCGTAGGAGGACTACAATGCCGATTGTTTCGACAGACATAAAATTTTACCGATCCCTAGTAAACAATGATCTTGTTACGAATGGGGGAGGAATCAGCAGTTCACGGGTTTTGGACAATGTCCTGAACAATCTGTTCCCGAATGTTTCTTCGGCTGAGAGGGAAGCTGGTCTCACTCGTTATCGAAAGCTGTTTATTCGGAATGAGAACGCTAATGCGTTGACCTTTGAGAACGTAAGGGCGTTCATAAGGGTTCCCTCGCTTGCGGACGACTACTTCCGTTTGATTGCCGGGACAGATGCAGATACACAGAACGACCTCTCAGGATATACAGATTGGTGCGGAACAGGAATCCTTCACACCTCCCTTTTGGGAGGGGAGACTGAAATCGAAGTTGATTACGATGCCGCAAACGGTGTATTTGATGGGGCAACCCTCGTCCTCCAAGATGATTACTCAAGGGAATTTGTTACTGTCGATGGCACTCCTTCGTGGTTAGGAAACAAGGCGACCATAACCCTTGCTACCCCTGTTGCCAATGCTTTCGATGCTCTTGATACGATAGTCGGGACGATCATTGATTTTGGTGATATTGAACCGTCTGTGACAAATTGGGTTGAGACAGGTTCTGGAACCTACAATGAAACGAGTTTCCCACTTACCCTTTACAATATTGGAACGATCTATGAGGATTGGACGCTCACCTTTACTAGCCCCACAGCGTTCTCCGTTTCAGGAGCAGTCACAGGGAGCATAGGAGCTGGCTCAACTTTGTCAGACTTCAAGCCTGTTCATGGATCTTCTTGGTACTTCCTCCTTAGCAGTAGCGGATGGGGAGGTTCTTGGACTATCGGAGACACAATCACTTTCCGAACGATTCATGCTGGGAAGTCCTTGTGGTTAAAAGAGGTTGTTCCCGCTGAAATTGCAACGTATTCAAATAATGTGGTGACTCTTAATGTTTTAGGGGAGTCTGCTTAGGAGGAAGTGATGGCAAACAAAGCATCTAATGAAGTTCTTTCACAGTTGGCTTTCGCTCAGTTTCATGGGTTGAATTTCCGTATAATCTTGGTGGATGAGTATTTTTCTTTCGATGTTGCGGAACATCGGTGGTATGAGGATGTTTCGGCTGATGAAGTTGCGGAAGGGAATAATTATCTTACTGGTGGACTTGATCTTGAGAACATGACGATTACGGAGGAAGCAACCTATGTTGATGTTTCTTGGGATAATGTGGTATTTACTGCTCTAGGTGGGGATATTGGCCCTACGAGCGGAGCCTTGATAATTTGTAAAGCCGAAGATGAGTATGATGAGTATGATGCTGAATGGATTGTCGGTTTTATTGAGTTTCCAACAGTTTATACGATTCCTGAAGATGGAGGGTTGCAGATCACTACTCCGACTGTTCGGCTTCTTGGCCAGGTGACTTAAATATGATCGAGGTTTCTGGCAGAATCGACATTTTGGTTCAGTTTCCCATGCAAGGGTATTTGTATGCGGGTGAAGCAGTAGTTCCAATTGTATTAGTTCCGCCAGAGCAGATTTATCAATATCATCTAAGGGCTTTGAATCGGCTAGTCAATTCGTTGGAATATCTGTTTTCTTTGTCACTTCCTCTGAGTATTGTGGGTCCGATTGATCCCATTGAATTGTCGTTTATAAATGATTTGACAGATATTGTAACAGTCGAGATTGGAATTAAGAACACAATTCGGGACAAGGATGATGTTTTAGTTACATTTGGTGTTCGCAATCATTTAACCGAAGACCTGTCGTATGCAGATCAGTACTATTTTGACAAAGGACATGGGTTGACTGAATGATCCCGATAAATATAACCATTGATGGACAATCTGCTGTAGATGAGCTTGTCTCCTGTAACATTCAAATGGATGAGATGTCCTATTGTTGGACGATCAATCTTGATCTGAAGTCGAAACTCTTTTGGAATGCCTGTGATCCAAACGAGAGGGTTGGGACTCCTCGGATCAAAGTTATTATTGGTGATGATGTTTACTCCTTCCTCTGTGAAGAGCGTAGCACCTCCAGAGAAAAAGAATTTTCAATGTCGGTTTGGGGGAGGACGAAACAGGCGTTGTTAGCCCGTCCTTACTCTCAGGCGGCGTATGCTGTTTCTGATGAATATGGTTCTGTTTTTACATGGGAAACTTCTGCCGTCCCCGCCTCAGAAGTCATACAAATTGTGGTCAACGAGTTCTGTCCGTATGCGATAACAGTTAATTGGAATGTCGAAGATTTTCTTGTTTATCCAGGAAATCTTTCAGTCGAGAACCGCGATCCGATTTCTGTCATATCTCAATTAGCAGAAGCGATTGGGGCTGTCCTTGTTCCGCAGATAGATGGTTCTTTGAATGTCGAATACTATGATGTTTTGGAAGGGGAAATAGTTGCAGACTATGACGATTCGATAGAGGTTCTTTCTGCTTCGGAAGAGGTTCCTACAAGGACTGGGTTCAATGCAGTCGTTGTGTCGGGGGCTTCTTCTGCTTCTAGCAAGCAAGTTTGGCTGACTGTTGAAAAGAAAGAGGAAACCCAAGAGGCTTCAAGCTGTTTTGATTCTTTTGAAACGGACACAACGATTTATACTTATGTTTCCTTCAATGTCCGAGTCTATTTCTACAACTCTGATCCATCTGCTGTCCTGAGTAAGTTCTTTCCCTATGGTAGTGTGATCGAAGGAGTTACTGGAATTGAATCCATAACAGAAACAGTACAACTTGTATTTGGTTCTGGTAATACCTCTAAGACCAATACTGCTGGGGAGACGGAAGTTGTTGGTGATCCTGATGTTCCCCTTGAATACCGAGAAGTTACCTACAATGTCAATTACAAGGATTATTCGATAACAGCAACGGAAGAAGGTGATATTGGAATCATCTTCTACTATAGTGCTGAGAATTATACGGTATATTCCTTTACTGCTACAGATGCTTGCACTTGGGAAGATATTTGTGATGGGGTCGTCCTTCTCCCGTCTTGTAATTATCCGAATGAAGAGAAATATACTGACAGTTCTGAGAGAGTATTGGGACAATTCCATGATGTTTATTATCAAAAGCCTCATAGGAGGGAGGAGCAAGTATTAGTTTGGTCTGGTTCGTATGAGACTGAGGGAGTCTTTGAGAGAAAGGTCTACAAATTATCGTGGTCGTCATTGGAAACAAGCAATGCACGAGTGTATAATGCCTTGACCCAACTTGGGTTAAGTGGAAAATATAAAAATTTGAGGTGTGCTTCTTGTGGTCGAATTACTGGTGTATATTTAGAGCGGCCTGTTAATGCTTCCTCTGTTCCTAGTGAGCGTTTAGTATATGCCCCAACGTTTGAAAGGGGAGAACCAACTGAATCTTTCTCGTACCACTATTGGTTTAGTGGAAGAAGAAACCATAATAATGGAGGTTTCCAAAACTATACGGAAACAGTTTATTATATTCGCAAATCTGTGCGTTTAGTTACTAATTACGAGAGTAGGGATTCCGCCTTACTTGAACTTCTTCTCAGCGGTCAGTTTTTTGATTTAGAGGTTAGCGGTTCTTGGATTTATGGAAAGAGAAAAGGAAGACCGAAGAATATTACTAGTCCATTAGAAAAAATAGTTTTTGTTTATCCGAAAACAGTTTATTATCAATACACAAAAACAGAAACCTTGTATGCTCACAATCCTGCCCTAGCAGAGTTTCGAGAAAAACACGCTGGTTGGGAGAGTCAAGGGTTGGAGCAGGTTCCGGTGGATTTCCAATATTATGATTCTTACAAGGATTATTCGGAAGTAACAAGAGTGATGTTAAATCTTCAGAATAGTGGAAAATGGTGTGATTTAGAATATAATGGAAATTATATCTATGGGCGTCGAATTTCTCCGCTAGTGGATGGAGATTACAGTATTACTAGAGAGTTGATTGGTGCTGTTGACATTCCGGCGGTTGTGACAATAGTATCTAAAACAGTTCTAGGGGAAGTACCAGATGAAAATGGTAGTCAGACAACTGAAACTGTGGATTATACTTTCACACATAACGATTACTCTGAATTGACCAATTTGCTTTTGAATATAGCCACCTCTGATGTTTGGGTAAAAGCAACGGTTAGTTTGCCGTGGGTTTATGGTTATCGGCGCAAAAGGGCGGTTACAGAAAATGCGGATTACGCTCCAGGAGATGAAGTAGAAATTAAGGTTTATTATGATGGAACTTCGATAAGTGAGAAGTGGTGTTCATATGGTGCTCTCTCTTTTGTTCGGTCGGGTGTTGACCAATTTGAAGAAGAAATTGAGTTTCTCAATGGAGAAGCTTCAACAGAGTATCCGATTTCTTCTCTCGTTTCAATAAACTATCATCATAGTGATGAAAATCTTTTTTCGGATCCAGCTTATACGAAAGGTGGGAGGAAGGTTATATGTGCTTACTTGAAAGGAAAACTTTCTTATCGGCTTGTCGGTGCGGCGATCTCCTATCAATCGAATTATTCGGTGTTCAAAGTAGCGATTCCGTCTGATTGGCAGGGGGATTCTTTCTCAATCGGTTTCTGCTTCGATGGTTGTGAAGATCCGAAGATGGTTGATGTGTCCGTTGGTTATAAGAAAGGGACGGATCTAACAGGTTTGAGACTCCTACATAATAACAATTTTGTTGGGAATAGCGAAATAAACACAATCAACTTTGTGGATGGTGATTGATGCAACCAGTATTAGTAAAGTGTGTTAGAGGATATGGTGACAAGGAAGGGGAAGAAATAAGCAATTCCCTGATCGTCACAGAGTCAATGGCAGTAAGCAGGGGCAAGAGATACCTTGATGATCCGAGTCAGGGAGGGTATTACCAAGTCAAGACACGGACTTTCAAGGTTCCTCATAAGGGGAGTGTTGTCGTTCCTGGAACGTGGGTTTCAATCTCAAATGGAGATTTGAACTTGAGTGATACTCCCGTTCGTGTTAAATCCTATTCATTGACGTTGACACCGAATTCTATCTTTGGAAGTCTTGTAACAGAAGAATTTGTGGATGTGGAAACATGATAGGTGAACTCAAGAAGCTGGCTAGCAAAGAGATTAAGAAGAAGTCTTTGGATATGAAGGAGGCCGTTGTCTCTGGATTTGGGACTTCTGTAAATAAGTACAACCTTACTCTCCGTTCAGGACATATTTTGAAGGAAGTAGTTGGGGCTTTGGGGTATGTTGTTGGTGACAATGTTCTTGTCTGCTTTATGGCAAAGTCAAATAATTATGTCATTGTTGCACGGACGCCTAAAAGTACGACAACGATAAAGACGGTTGTGGTATAGGAGGTTAGAATGACCAGTATAGGAACTGTCACCTTAGATCAAGACATGATTTGGGAGAACGAGTTTGCTTTCTCTCCAGTAAGAGGATATTCAGAACCTACTCTTGGAGGTGGAGTCGTCTATCAGGAATATGTTCAGAGCGAAAAAGGCCGCCTGATCATCCTGACCTCTAGCGAGACTATAGGATTTCAAAAAAGATCGACGGTAGAGGCTCTCCGTGCGTTAGCCGCAGAACTTTACACCTCATATACGCTTACGATTCAGACAGGAGAAACGACTGTAACCAAAACTGTGCGTTTTTGTCACGAAGCAGGAGATGGAGCTGTAAATTTCCGTCCTTATGTTGACAGAGGTGGGATTCACGGATCTGGTATTTATTACAAGGGAACTATCAATTTGATGGTGGTTTAGATGTCTGATGTTTTGCTTTTGAATTTTGACAATGAGGAAGATGGCGCTACTGAGTGGTTAGAGGAAGCTCAAGGGCTGTCTCCAGATGAGTCAGAGTGGTGTGAGGTTGATGCGACAACCAGTTATGAGGGAAGTGGTTGTCTCATTTGCCATTGGGATTATTTTGCATCTCCTCATTTTATTTATTCTTTTTCGGGTTTGGAAGCGATTTTTACTTACAAGATCCGATTTCGCATTGATAGTCCAAACCATCCTGATATTTACGCACAACAATTAGCCCTTCTTTGGGACGATGATGGTTTTGCGAGTATTAGCGTTGTATATGGTTATGATTCGTGGGAAGGGGAATATCAACTAGCAGTTGAGGGAATGGATAGGGAAGAAAACTTCTTTGAACCGATAATGAAAAGTTATTCCAGTCTTCTTAGTGATTGGAATTTATTTAAGATTGCGGTTAGCTCTACACAGGCTACTTTTTATTTAAATGATTCTGTAGTGGGTTTTTGGCTATTGGGAGATGAGTATTCAATTTCAGATCCGTTTTTAGGGATCGACCATTTGTATGTAGGTAGAGCATAATGTGGTTATGTCCAGTATCAGGCACTCCTTATATGGCTGGAGACTCTTGTGGAGGAGTTGATTGTGGTGAAACTTGGTGGGGTGATAGGTGGGGAACATATTGTATTTATTATAATACTTATGTTCGGTTTGATTCGATTCAGTTATTTAATGGAGTGGAAGGTGGGGATGAAGATGAGTATGAAGATGAGGATGGATTTCGAGTACGACTAAAACCAGAAGCGGAGCGTCCTTTTTCTCGTCCTAAGTTTATTGGTAGTTTCTCTTTAGGAGCCGTCTCACTTCGCTGTTCTCATAATTATGTGGTTTGTGGAACGAAAATAAGTATAAATAAAAGAAAGGTCGCAGTTGGTAATATTCTTGGAAATCCGACAATAATAACAATATCGGAGGCCGTAGAATAATAAATTTGCATTTTAAGGCCATTTATAGTACAGAAATTACAGGAGGATGGTAAAATGACGATGGGAAGATTTTATCAGGGAAAAGATAGTAAAGGAAATCTAGTCTATTCGATCCCCCCGACGGAGGTGGATGTCCTTCAGCTTACTGCAAATACTCACCGGCGCTACACAATTCCAGCAGACACGCAGTTCATCTATGTTGGCAGTACTGAGGACATCCTTGTTAAGTTTGGAGATGCCTCAGTACAGGCAATAAAACCTACGGGGGATTCCTTCTCAGGGAGAGGGCCGATGCTGAACCCTGCGATTGTCGTGATTGATTTGGAGGAACACTCACACCTTTCCGTCTTGTGTGAATCCAACACGACAGTTTATATCCATAGGTGGAGGGGGTAAGATGATCTACTTCAAGCAAAAAGCTAGCTCTTCTGGAGGTGGGGGGAGCAGTCTCTTAAATAAGTTGGATGCTACCTCTGCTCCAACAGTAAATGACGATTCAGGAGACGGCTACTCTGTAGGCTCTTTGTGGATTGACGTTTCTGCAAAGGAAGCTTATCGGTGTGTAGATGCGACTGTGGGGGCGGCGGTCTGGCTCAACACGACAGTAGAGATAACGGATCTTGGTGACATTGTAACCCGTGATGCTGATGAGTTTGCGGGGGCGGATCACAACCACGATGAAGCTTATTCTGCTATTGGCCATGACCATGATGAGGATTATGCGGATCTGGTTCATACACATTCCGAAAAAGCAGACAAGGTTGTTGTTGATGAATATGATGAATATGATGCTCCCGAAGGGTATGTTGCAACCTTTGACGCTGATGGCAATTTGGATCTTTCGGACAAGAAAGTATCGGAGGTAGTCACTTCAACGACAATCCAGTTAATTGTAACTTTGACCCAAGCTGAATATGATTTGCTGTCACCTCCTGATTCTGCTACTTTGTATGTCATTGTTGAAGAAGAGGAGTAATAATGGAAGCTGTGGCCCTTTTACTTCCGGACGTAGAAAAAATCTATAGTGGGGCAGGGGAAGTCTCAAAAATTTATTTTGGTTCAGAGCTTGTTTGGAGCAGTTGGGATGGGATAACACGATTGACCTGTCTATCCATGCCGACCATCACCCCGGATACATCGGTCATAGCGGAACCTCCTGTGTCTGATGGGGAGGAATTGACCTGTCTATCTATGCCGTCTATCACGCCAGGTACGGTAGTAGCTTACAAAGTTACATATAATGGAAATGAAAATGATGGTGGGTCTGTTCCGACTGATAGTACTTACTATTCTTCTGGAACTGGTGTGACTGTTCTTGGGAATACGGGAACTCTGACGAAGGAAGGTTATGATTTTGATGGATGGAACACTCAGGCTGATGGCGGTGGCACGTCCTATGCTCCTGATGATTCGTTTAATATTACTGGGACCACGACTTTGTATGCCCAATGGACGAATGATCTTGAGAAAGTTTTGAAAGACCAAGTTTTTGATAAATACAAAACGACACTTGATGATGACTTACTGAAAGAAGTTTTTGGAGGATGATATGAAAGTAATGGATCCAAACGAAAGAAAAAAACTGTGGGGCCAACTCGACGATGCCGCCCGAAAACTCGGCGTGATGACATTGCCCCGGCTTCATATCGGGATGCTCGTTGAGAAGGATGGAATTGTCCTCACGAACCAGCGGGAGGAGGGGCATAGTTGGCTGCGAAACGGGTGGAATGTATTTTTTGCTGTGATGTCCGGTTGTCGGGGGAATGGTTCGGGAAGTCTCGGAGCCGGAAACATGAATTGTCGGACAAGTTATTCTTTAGTATCATCTATTTACGGTGGGGTTGAATATTGCAAAGCCCCGACTATTTACACCGGGACAAGCGATACGGCTTTCTCCGTAGACCAATATCAGTTGGTGGCAGTCATAGGTGATGGAAATGGGGCCGGTCAGCTGGCACACCAAAGCGTGTCCTACCAACTTGCCTACGATGCTACGGAGTGGACACATACAATTTCTCGGATATTCAACAATAATTCGGGAGATACAATCATCATTAAAGAAATCGGTCTATCCTATTCGGTGAATGTGTTTGAGTCCGGTGGTGTAACGGCGTATTTAGCCCGTGACGTTCTCGGTTCCCCCGTCGTCGTAGCGAATGGAGCCCAGCTTACTGTTACTTACGAAATCTCAATGGACTTCTCGTCTATTGATACATAATGGAGGTTTAAAATGTCAATTTCAAAAGAAATTCTTTCTGGCAGCACAGACGGTCTTGGTATCAAGATAACTGAGACTACTTATCCAGGAAACACAATACATACTGCTCACGAAACGAGTAAGGACGAAATTTGGATTTGGGCCTACAACGACAACGCCGAAGATGTAGAACTTACCATTGATTTCGGTGGAGATGGGGATGAGTACGATGATCCGGACTGCCTGATCGTTCAGACTATTACGGCACAATCGGGACTCTACCTTTGTGTTCCTGGACTTCCTCTGACCAATGAAAAGGTGATCAGGGCTTTTGCTGGATCAGCAAATGTGATCGTCCTGTATGGGTATGCTAATAGGATTAGCTGATGAGAACCTTCTACCGACATAAGGGCTTACGAGGTCTATTGCCTCAACTGCCTGTAACAGGTGAATCCTCCGATTACGGAGTAATGGTTGAGAGGGATAGGGCGGTTCTTGGGACATTGGCGAGCGCGGCGGAAGAAGCCGAAAATTACACCTACCAAGCATTTACCTCCGATGACACCTTTACCGTCCCTGCTGGCGTGACCTCCCTGCGGGTTCTGGTTGTCGCGGGCGGCGGTGGTGGGGGTTATGCAGGCATGGGCGGCGGTGGCGGTGCAGGAGGTTTGGTATTTGATCCATTCTATGCTGTTACTCCTTCCGAGGAGATAACAGTTACAGTTGGAGATGGTGGCGTTGCGGGAACTGATGGATCTCCTACAGGTGGTGATGGTGATGATTCTGAGTTTGGCGACCTGACTGCTGTCGGCGGCGGTGGCGGTGGTACGGGTTTTGAGAATGGAAACGGAAGCAATGGAGGTAGCGGTGGCGGAGCCGGAGGGTCGTTTGGGACGGAGGGTACAAGCACCCAGGCGGCTGGCGGTGGCGAGAACTCTTGGTATGGATACGGTAATGATGGCGGGACATCGGAAGTATTTTACCTCCATGGCGGACAGGGCGGTGGCGGTGCAGGAGGGGTCGGAACAGGGGGGGAAGATGGCGGTCATCCATCTCCTGGTGGTGTTGGGCTATACCAAGTAACCATTGGCGAAACCACATACAACTTTGCCGAAATGTTTGGCGAAATGAGTCCTGCCGTTGGGCATCATGTCGGTGATGAAATCTACTTTGCGGGCGGCGGTGGAGGCGGAAAATACGAAGGCGACAGGAGCCCGGGTGGTTACGGCGGAGGCGGCGCAGGAGGCCGATTTTTTGAGACTAATGCGGAAAGCGGCACAGGAGGTACTGGAGGAGGAGGAGGAGGGGATGGCAATATCGGTACACCAGGAGCGGGTGGCAAAGGTATTGTGATAATTGGATACGCATCAAAAAAGGGAGGAAATCATGGATAAAGTTATGGCAAAACTGGAAGAAATGGAGCGGCGGTTGGATGAACTTCTCGGCCATCCGAAGGAAGAATAGGAGGACGATATGGGATACAAAATGATAGTAAAAGAAAGAACAGAGGAAATCGTCAAGACGGGACACAGCCTCGCCTTATCAAGCGAAGGCTTTAAAAAGAGTGTTCCAATTTATTTTAATTTCCCCTTCTTTGGCAAGAAGTTTGATCTTGTCAATGTGGGAGCAAATGGGATTCTCAGTTTCATTGATCCGCTTCCGGGAACAGGAGACAACTTCTATCCAGAGACGGGCCCAAACAACTCAGACTTTTGGCCCCAAAGGTTCTTGTATTCGATCATGCCCTTCTTTGCGGATCTGAATCCGACTCCTCCTTGAGGGAGTTTTATGATCAAATACGGAACCCGTGAGGTTTCAACGAAAGAATTTTATCTTAGTTTTATCAATGTGCCGTGGCAAGCGAATCTGACAAAGAGAGCCACCTTTACTGTTTTCCTCACTCCTGATGGGCTGATCAGGATTATCTATGAACAGGCGGACTTCCTTTCTGGAAAAGTCTGCTATATGGGAATTCAAGGGGGAGAAGGAGAGGCGATCCGCATCCCTATTGGAAACTATGCAAACAAGGAAATTATGTTTGTTCCTGGGGAAGCGGATGAAGAGCCTGTTCCCGAACCTGAACCCGTCGATCCCTGCCCGCCCTGTGAATGTCCCACTTGCCCTACTTGTGGTAAGCCTTTTGACCAATGTTCGACCTGTTTCAAGTGTCCCGTGTGTGAGCCTTGTCCGCCTTGCGAACCTTGCCCCCCCTGTGACCCCTGCCCTACCTGTGCAAAATGTGGTAAACCCCTCACAAAATGTGCGGACTGTGATACTTTTGAAACAGTTATCGTGAAGGAGGTTGTGAAGGAAGTTCCAGTAATAAAGGAAGTTCCTGTGGAAGTGATAAAAACTGTTTATGTGGATAAGCCCGTCAGCTTTGTTTGGTATTATACTAAGAAGCTGTGGGATAAAATTTTCTAGGAGGAACGAATGTTTCCGTGGATTGATTTGATTGCAACTTTAGGCGGTTTAGTTGTCGCTCCCACCTTTGATTTCATTAAGAAGAAATTCATAAAGGAGGAGAACGATACACCGGAGAGAACAATGGGTTCTCTTGCTTCCACTAAACCGGAGGTTCTTCCGGAATACATCAAGGCATTGTCGGATTACTTCAAATCCCAAACCGATTATTTTAATCGTGACGTATGCGGAGAGGTCGATCTATGGGTTAGGGATGTCCGAGCGATTATCCGACCTATCACAGTAGTCGGATCGCTTCTTATTCTTGGTGTAATTGCTTCCTCCGTCCTGTTCTTCAATTATGTCCCCACAGGGGATTCTGAAATAGTTCTTGCTGGTGTTAGGGTTTCATGCGAAGCAAACGTATCCTCATGGATGGGGAGTCGTTTCTCGCTGAAAAATTAGGAGGAGTTATGAGATGGGAGAAAGGGGTTTTTGGTTCTTCACCGCATTTGTTGTTCTGGTTTCTGTGTGTCTGTTTTCTCATTCGCCAACGGTAGCGGGAACGACCGCAACAGACAGTTTTTCGATTCATTGGTATTGGACGATTCTTCTGAGTGCGATAATGCTCCCGTTGGTTATGCTGTATGTCCGATTTTTGTTCACACAGCAACGGACTGATCTGAACGATTTAAAGAAGGATGTTGAAACACAACTAGATAAAATGGACACCAACTTTCGTGGCGAACTAAAGGAATTGAAAAAAGAAGCGAAGGAACGGGACGAAGCTCTAAAAAATTGTATCCTCCTGAAGGCGGATGTGGCGACTCTTGACCGTTTTAGTTCTGACAATCGGGAAGCCCATAGGGATATTTGGAGACGAGTTCACGGACACAAACATGATGAGAAAGGATTGGTAGTAATAACTACCGAGACTGAGTAATGCCTTTTTTTAGCAAAACTTCAAAAGAGAGATTGGCAACCTGCCATCCTGATTTGCAGAAGGTAGCTAACAGGGCTATCCAACTAATTGACTTTACTGTAGTTTGTGGACACAGAAGGCAAGCTGAACAGGATGCGGCTTTTTACAATGGTAAGTCTACAAAGAAGTGGCCTTTCAGTACGCACAACAGGATTCCTTCCCTTGCTATGGATCTAGCACCATATCCAATAGATTGGGAGGATACTGACAGGTTCATTTATCTTGCTGGAATTATTATAGGAATAGGATTTGAATACGGAATCCCAATTCGCTGGGGTGGCGATTGGGATTCCGATTTCATTACTCAGGATGAGAAGTTTCGTGATTATCCCCACTTTGAATTGAATTACTGATCCCAATTAAAAAGTCTAAGCCTCCCAATCATTCATATTCATACGCTATATTGTGTTTCACTCGGGACTTCTCAAAGAGGGGTTTCCTCCTACAATATAATGTCCGCCCCGAAGGGGCGGGGGAGGCTTAGACTGAATCTATTATACAAGTTTACTAGGTCTTGTCAACCCTTTTAGTTGTGTAATAGAGCTGGTTCTGTAATTCTTCACACAACCTCTCCATTGCCAAAGAGACTCGTTCTGTCGCTTCAGAGAATGTTTCCAAAACTTCCTGTAGAAGGATGCTTTGCTCTTCCAACAACACCACAAGAATCTCGTGGGCATTTTCGTGATCTTCAATGTGAGGAAGGCGGCGAACATTTCGCTGCCAAACTTCACTATGTTTCGATACCAAAATCTCTTTCCTGTCTCGCAATTTCCTTAAACGGTCTTGTGTTTCAGGTTTCATTTAATCCTCCATAAATTTTGGGTAGAATTTTTTTACTTCTGTGACAAACATATCCATCAATTCTCTGAATTGAGGATGTGCTTCAGGGGCGGATCTCTGCTTTACAATGTGAATCCATTCAGGAAGGTGTGTCGTGACTATGATTTCTGCTTTTGTCGCATGGGGAAGTACATCCCGTGCGATCTGAGGGGGAACGCCATTGTCTAACAGGTAAAGGTACATATCTTCTGCCTTGTGAAGGAACGATTGGTAGGAATAGCTTAGAGCAAGGTCTTTGTCCTTGAACCAATCCTGATCAATCACAGTAATACCATGTTTGTACCTTACATATCTTGTGCTTTCTTGGGAGAAGGAAACAGGGAAACGATGCCGTACAAACTCATGGGTAATCCCCCTGTTAGTGACGAAGTGGGCTGTTATTGCAAAGGCTTTGGGGAATCGTTTAATTAAAAGCTTATCGGCAGCAAGTTCCGCAGTTTTGAGTTGGACTCCGTCTCGAACCATTGGGTTTAGCTCTTCATCAAAAGCGACTCGGTTCCCCGCAACAGTTTCATACCATTTATCTTTTTCTATGTGCATAAAACTGTTCAAAAATGGAGAAAGGTAATCGTGCCTCTCATTCGTCCAAACTTCCCAAGCGTGTTCAAAGATAGACTTGTGGCCCTGTTCCCGTCTCTTCTCAAGAAACCTGATCCACGAATCTGTGGTCTGTCTTTCCTCCGTCTTGTAACACAACCTCCCTGCATATTCGATCAGCTTTTCAGGGTGGTCGTAGGAGAAAGGCATTTCTTTTGCCGTCAGATTTGTAGCTAGAATCTTAACCGACTGTTTAACCTTGTTCATTTTAGACCTCCTGTACCACCCGCCATTTTTTGAATGTTTTTTCATCTGATGCTTTTAGTCTTAATACATCCTTTTGTGCATCCGAAAAGGATGAGTAATATGTTGTGAAAACTTTAAAACAATCCCATCCTGACTTCATCTCTACATCTCCTAGATCGCACCAAAAGTTAAAAACCCAAAGAATCTGATACCTCCTTTGAATTTTATACCGCAGTCCATTTGTGAGGATTCGGTATTTAGGCATTTCATTTGTCCTCCAATGTGAAAATTGCCATTCCAATAATGAAGCAAAAGAGGGTGAATAGTTGTTGGACGAAAAGCAGTCCCATCTGCCTCCATATGTCCTGGTGAGGACTTAGGGCTACAGGCAAGTAGATAGGAGCAAACAGAAAAGCAAAACCAAGAAGGATTTTCATGTTGACCTCAAGGATAGGTTATTTTGGCGTTCCCGCCTGTGTTTACCACTTCAATAACTTTGTCTGCACTTTCGATAATTTCTGGAATGTGCGATATGAGGATAATCTGCACTCCAAGCGTTTCGCTGAATAACTTCAGCATGGCACTTGCTTTGTGTTGCAAGTCTCGGCTCAGGAATCGGAAGGGTTCATCTAGGATGAACACAGGACGATTCGGCTTCATAGCCCATATCGCACACCGCAATGCAAATGAAGCAACATCTATAGTCCCGCCTCCGGCTGCGGAGAGGGGATCGACTTCCTGTCCATTCTTTACAAAGAACAGGTTGCACTCCGTCTTCCCACGCTTTGTTTCAAATCTGACCCTAAACTCATAGGGATCATCAAAGATCGCTTGGAAAGCCTTTGTTACCACACCTGATATATGCTCTTCCAAATTACGCTGAGTTTCTTCTGCAACTACCTGAGCGACTTTTTGGGCAGTCAATGTGTCTGTTATCGACTGCTCCAATTCTTTTTGTTTCTCTTCCTTTTCGGAAAGAGACTGCTCTCGGACAGCAAGTTGTTGGAGCTTGCTGTCCAAGAGTTTACCGATAGTCTCTATTGCGGAATAGAGGATCATCCTAAATGTCTCTCAATTTCTTCAAGTTCGGATTTAATCTCAAAGAACATATCCGCTATCTTCCCATCTAAAGTCTCGATTTCCTTCTGCATTTTTGCTAACAAAGCATCCCCTTCTTCCAAAGAGGAGACTTCAAATTCAGTCTTGAGGCGGTTCATCATCTCAGATAATCGGCCTGATGCTTCCGCCTCTTCCTTCTTTGCTGTTTCAATTCTCTTCTTCCATATTGAAAGCTTTTCAACAATGTTTTCCATTAAAACCCTCCACAGTAATCTCTAGCAATCTTCTCTACTTCTCGGAGACTTTCTTGGGTCATTTTTCTGTGTTTTTTGGCTGTGAATTGCTCTTGAACATCATGGAGAAGAGTAAGCAGTTCTTCTTGGGTGTTCAGATCCGCCAAAGTTGCTGTCTCCTTATTCACATACGCCAATTCATACATTCCCCTCTTCACCTGTTTGTGGGAACGCCTCTTCCGCCTTTCTACTTCAATGATCTGTTCAGCGGGAGTTCCAATCTTGTAACCCACACCTGGGACATTGATAAGGCGGAATTCGTTCTTTTCCAAAAGAGCTTCATTGCAAGTACCGACTGCCCGCTGAAGGCGTTCTTTACCAACCTCCCTGACAATCCGTGCAGTATCATTGAACGGGGCGTGAGACATCAACCATTTGTAGGTGTAGATTTGACCGACTTCCCCATCCTTTACAAGGTCAAACAAGACCTCAACATCCAGTTTCATCGTTTTCTTTTTGGCCTTAGCCATTGCACTTCTCCTTTTCAGATTGACTCTCCAAGCTTTTTCAGCTCTTCAAGAACAGTAGCACGGATGACTTCTTTATCTAAGCCATCCCACCTTGCCCTATACTTCATAGATTCCAAGTAGTTGTGCAGGAGCTTTCGTTTATATTCATGTCCCCGCCTTCTTCCTGGAATCGTATGTTTGCCGATTTTTAAAATGTAAGCAACCTCATCCGTTGTTGTCCACGCCTTGTCATATTTCTTGGGCATTATTCCACATCCTCCTTCTCTCTAAGGCACTCTAGCAAGATTTCTTTCACCTGTCCTGGTAATTCTTTTGCCCGCTCTCTCAGGTTTCGTTCAAAGTTCAAACCTGACTGCCAGTTAGAAGTTCTCAATTCTGGGTGCTGTCTCAACGCTTTCAGAAAGTCTTCCACCTGCTTCTTTGTGTTCTCTTCTATCTCGCCTTTCTGGATAGCCTTCTCTAAATCGAATACTTTATCAGCCGGTTCAATGGGAATTTCGACATCCCAAACAACCCCATCAGGCGTAGCACCAAACAGTAGAGGCTTGTGGTCGATCTGATCTATTGCAGTTCGACAGACTGAGCCTGGATTGATTAGAATCCTTCCCGAACTATTCCTGTAAAAGAAGGTTTTGTGATTGTCACCACTAATCACAAGATCAAATGGATATTTCTTTAGAAAATCCTTGGCCTCAATGTTCCCTTCCTGTCCTGGGAAGAGGGGGCCGCCATGTGTAATCATTCTGTGAATAAGAAGGATGTTGAAATGGTCTTTGTTCTTAATCTTTGGAATGTCTGAATCCCAAGAAGCTCCATACAAGTTTACATTCTGATCTAGCCAAATTGGTTTTTCTTCAGCGATTTGGACTACATCAGTTTGTGACAAGGCATAAAGGGGAGTATTCTCCCGTCGTGTGTGGTATCTCAGGTCATGCTGTCCATAGACTGAGAACACAGACTGCCCAAACAGAATCGGGAGATAATGAGCATAGACATAAAATGGTATTTTAGGAGTGTCCCAAAAGTCTCCTCCTACAAGTAGGACATCTTCTGGTTCCTTCAAATAACTCAATATAAATTTTAGTTTCTGTGTTTGGGTATCAGGAAAGCTATCATTCCTCCACCCAGGAGTTCTAGCCATCAAGTGTAAATCTGATATACAGAATATTCTCACAGTCCACCTACAATCCTTTCTGCTTCTTTCTTAGTTATCGGACGAATACAAGTCGGGCAAACTTTGGCCTCAATCAATGCCATTTTGTATTTGCCAAGCAAATCAGCAATTTGCAGTTCCCTTTCCTTCTTCAGGCCAATTATGCCCCTCACCTGTTTCAAATCTTTCTCTAGCCAAAGGGCTTTATCCTTCAAAGTCTTTAACAAATCAGTTTGGGAAGCTAGCTTTGCTATTGGAATTGACAGGCTTAGCCACTCGCTGTTGTATGCTTTCCTGTCCTGCCATGTCCCAATTGTTTTAAACAAGGCAGACAAGGCTTTGTGTTGAGAAATTTTTTGGTTGTATTCTTTGACCGACTCAAGCAGACTGTTTACTTTGTGTTCGATCAATGGATAGCCGGCATACTTTGCCTTTTTGGTAATAGCCTCTTTCACCGTCATAAGGGATGCTTCAAGCTTTACTTTTTTGGTGTTCAGGACATCCCTTTCAGTACAAAGGATGATAAGCCTGTCATACTTCTTTTTGAGCTTGCGGTAGGGGGTCAACCGTGCGATTTCTTCCCTGTCGTGATCAATCCCCTTCTCTTCATATTTCAGATTGGTTCTGAGGGCATATAAACGCTTATTGATGTTCCCGAACAATCTGTCGATTACTGTGAGGCCAACTATCTCGTTCAGCTTTCGGGTAACCTCTGCGGGCTTCTCTCCAATCAGGAAGTAAGGAGAATGTTGGGACTGGATGTTGATCTCCGACATTCGTGTTACATTTGTAATCTCAGGCGGGAGATCAGTCCGCAAGGCTTTCAACAACCCTTCGGGAGTTTCATAAACATTTTCCTTCCCCCGTTCTTTACAGATGAATCCATCATCAAAAATAATCTGACCTGTGACGGCTCCCTTCTTAGGAATGTCCCAATTCTTGAACTCTTCTCCTGAAGGGCGGTTCATCACAACCCACTCAATCAACCGAGTTATCGAGGATTTCCCCGCATCACTTGTGCCGGTGATTACATTTACTCCACTATCAAATTCAATAGCAGAATCTTTGTGGGCTTGGAAATATCCTATCTGGATTTCGGTAATCATAAATACAATCCTCTTGTGCCAATAACCTTGAATTTGTAGGCACACACAGTTTTAGGGATGGACTGAACAACGGGAATGGGGTAATCTGTCCTGTAGTTGTTTGGCGTAGGCACTATCTTCGGTATCTCAATGTTTGAGTTCCTTTTCTTGAAGTCTGCATAGCGTCTTCCAACTCCGTTTATAGGGAACACCCACATTGGGAAATAGAAGAAACCATCTACTTCACACTCAAGGATTTTTGCAAACTCCCCATTCAGTTGCCGAGAATCTTCATAAAAGAAGAACCCCATTGTTCCATAAGGCATATCGTATTCTTTACCAACTTCTGTTGAATACTGCTGAATGAATGGATTCTTCTCGTCCCAAAGGGAAACCATTGAAGTATCATTAAAAGCATTGATCTCTTTAAAGACCATACCAAGAGGGATTTCTGTCAATTTATCATAAGTCACACCCAACTGATAAAGAGGCTCAAGTAATTCAGGGTGGAACTTGCAGTAAATATCCAACCCTTTAAGTCTGCTTACTCCCTTTTTCGAGTCGGCGAAATTTACTCCGAGTTCCTCCACCGAGTGAAGTGTTTCGTGCGGAATGTCCAGTTTTCCAAACAGATAGAAATTCTTCATTATTCATCCTCCCACGGGACGTCCAAAGGAAAAAGGTATCAAGGTTCATTATCACGACGGAATCATCTAAATTGATGTACGGACAGATCGGTGCCCCCATAAAATACCGAAGGTTATTGAAGTTGTCGAATGGTATAGCAATGTTAGCCATCATCATCGGGCGACGGAATATCAGGACGGGGGCTTTATCAACCTTAATAGCCTGATCTACCGCCTGTCCCCACAGTTTGAGGAAAGTTCCTCTGACCTGTCGGGAGTCAATGATGTCAAGGATACACCAATTTGTA
>Ga0116143_10002324_pt1 | contig 20936 bp, 14 predicted proteins | sample AD_UKC034_MetaG_FD_89745 | JGI IMG/M metagenome (GOLD analysis project Ga0116143, IMG submission 89745) | Active sludge microbial communities of municipal wastewater-treating anaerobic digesters from USA - AD_UKC034_MetaG | ecosystem: Engineered > Bioreactor > Anaerobic > Digestate | place: USA...
GTGAGGTGGCTCATCTCATGCAACGGCTCGCAGCGTGAGGTCTACACGGTGGTCAAAGTATGCAACGTTGGGGTAATCCTGGAACCGTTCGACCTCTATTGCTTCACTGACCCGCCATCTGACTATGGCGATCTGGACATGGAAGAGCTCAGAATCTACTGATTTGTCGCGGGAGAATGTCATGAAAATGTCATCCTGCTTCGCTATGTTGGCAACTATGGCGGCCTTCAGCCAGAGTCTCGCGGCTGAAGATCGGGGCGGTCCGAGGTTGGGAATTGATGTGATCGATGAGGGCTGCAACACAGAGTACGACTATCAGCTGTTGCATGATGAGGCGAGATTATTGTTTGCCAGTACCAAAGAAGTGAGATTTTTGTCTGAAAAGCTTCACCACCGCTGGCTGCCAGAAGCAACAAGAATCAGAATTCTATTGACCCTCGAAGGAAGTCACTGTGGCCATGGCATGACCCTAGACCTGCGCAAAGGAGCAGGGTGGCTTGAAGGACTAGAAATCTGTGCGAAAGCGCCTAGTGGTGCTTCGGCGAAGTGCACCCCAGTGCCAGGCGATACCAAGGTGGAAGGTCCTTTCAGGGGCAACGGTAGGCCGCCAGAATTGGTCGATCGGATCACGAGCCTCTCCCCATGCAGCGGCGTGGCCTCCTCATTCATTGACATCACACAACTGCTGGAACAGATACCCGGTGAACGTGTTGTCGAGGTGTTCGTGAGGGAGAGTGCTGCCTGGAATGACAACTTCTCAGAATGGCGGCCCGCGCTGATCAAGCATTCGCTATTCATCGTGACCAGCACGCCCAGAGATGACAGGGATCGAGCAGTCGTCCTGGCTCGAGATGGGTCCAGGTTGTCCAAGTCAGGTGATATCATGGGCGCTGCAAGCAAATACCGTCAGACGCTCAAGCTCGATCCCAGTCAACTTCAGATCAGATACAGATTGTGTGATATCTACGTATCAACTGGCCGGAAAGACGAGTGCATTGATCTTCTCGAACAGGGAAGCAAAATTGCCCCAGAAGATACTGCCATTCTGCTACGCAAGTATGCAGACAACCTGAGAGAGTGCACCGGAGGTCGATGCGCTCTATATCGTTCAATTCAATGATTGTAACCGTGCCGCCTCCCCTCGTCCAGGTGCCAGGCGACTGATGGCAGAAGAACTGCAGGGCGGACGGCCTACGGCAGCTTCCATCGGGCACGGATCGCCGCCGTGCTGTCGGACGACTCAGCGATGGAGCCCCGGTGGAGCAGGACGACCCGAGAGCAGACCTATGGCGAAATGGGGGACGTAGGTACAAAAAAACCATAACGCTTGACATCTCCTTCGAGGATGAGAGATGGTCGTGGCATGCCTCGGGGACCCAGGCTCGATGTGGAGGGTGCCGTGCACCACGTGATGGTGCGCGGGATCGACCGCTGTGACATCTTCCGGGATGACGCGGATCGCAGGGATCTGCTCGAGAGGCTCGTCTCGCTCGCGCCCCGAATGGGTCTGGTCATCTACGCCTGGAGCCTGCTGCCCAACCACTTCCACCTGCTCGCCCGCTCGGGGAAGCCAGGTCTGTCTGCCTTCATGCGGCGGTTGCAGACCGGCTACGCGGTGTCGTTCAACAGCCGGCACCGCCGCGCCGGCCACCTGTTCCAGAACCGCTTCAAGTCCATCCTGGTCGAGGAGGAGCCCTACCTGCTCGAGCTCGTGCGCTACATCCACCTGAACCCGCTCCGGGCCGGGCTTTTGCGCGGCATGCGCGGCCTCGACGCATACCCCTGGAGCGGCCACGGGGTGCTCCTGGGGCGGAGCGAGGCCGCCTTCCAGGACACAGAGCTCGTCCTGTCCCGGTTCGGGCGCGGGCTGGAGAAGGCCCGCCAGGCCTACCGGACCTTCGTCGCGGAAGGGATCCGCCAGGGCCGCAGGTTCGAGCTCGCGGGCGGGGGCCTGGTGCGGAGCATCGGCGGCAGGGAGGAGATCGTCGCGCTCCGCCGGGGGAGGGAGCGGTGGGCGTCGGACGAGCGGGTGCTGGGCGGAAGCGAGTTCGTCCTCGAGGTGCAGGCGGCGGCGGAGGCGCAGGTGGTGTCCGAGAAGGCGGAATGGAAGCGCGCCAGGGCGGCTCCGCAGCAGACCCTGGCGCGGCTCGTGGTCGAGGTGGCTCGGGTCCTCGGCGTGAGCGAGGCCGAGCTCCAGGCCGGAAGCCGGAGGCAGGCGGTCGTGGAAGCGCGGGCGGCACTCGCCTGGCTCGGCAAGGTCGAGCTGGCCCTGCCGACCTGCCTGGTGGCGAACGCGGTTGGGGTGTCGAGCGTGAGCGTGAATCGACTCCTGGAGCGTGGTCGAGCCGCGCTCGCGAAGCGCCGGCTCAAATCCGATGTGTTTCTCAGGAAATGTATTTTATGAAGCTACGTCCCCATAGCCTCTCCGATTCAATTGACATGGCGAATTTCCTTGTGAAGTAGAGAAGAGGAGAAGAGGCATGATAGAATCTCTTGCCGCCTTGGCGCTGCTGGCAGGTGGACCACTCTGCGACGCCAGCAATTCGAGATCTCTGGAGCTGACCGTAAGGTATGAATTCAACGAAGTGGCAGAAGAGCCGGATATTCTTCGCTGGGACATTCTGCGGAGTATAAACGCGAAGTATCCAGAGGAGACAGTGCGGAGCAACCAGATTGGCGTCTTCTGGGATTCAGATCCGATTAGGATTACCGTGCACATGGACATCAACTGCGATTGCAGGAGCGGAATGCTTGCCGAGGCCGTGGGTGGTGTTCTGATAACAGAAATGGCGTTCGAGCGGCTCGACAAGAAAGGCGCACGTGGACTCATACGAATGGAGCAAATCATTCGGGACGAAGTCAAGGTACCAGCCAATTCTCTGGTGGGGAGAAGAGCCACAGACTGCAGGCAGACGTTTCAATCAAAAGAGCTGTTTGCGTCCGACCTGGGAGGCAGTGAAGAGGGGTTCTACAGGCTAACCCTGCGCGACGAGGAGAGTCTGCGAGGAAAGCTTTCTAGGGCCGGCATAGAGGGCATTACAATAGTGCCGGCCTATTTGAAGATACGAACACCTGCTTCGGCCAGAGAGAGAGCAGTATCTACTTACGTACGCGCGTCAAGAGAACACGCGAACGGCAACAAGGTATTGGCGATCGGCCTGCTGAAGAAATCGATCGCTGAAGATGACCGAATGATCAGGCCGCGGATGCTGCTGGCGGCAATCTACGAGAAGGAGCGCAACCTGGAAGATGCGGCGAGAGTGTTGGGGGATCTGATCGGCAGGTGCCAGAACGCCGAGCTTAGAGCCGAGCAAGAACGGCGACTGGACACCCTGAAGCGTCTGATGAGCCGAGATGTCAAAGGGCCCCAAGGCCAGGTGCCTGGCGATTGATAGGGGTCCCGCCAGAGTAACGTCCGGCCAACCGCATCTGTCCTCTCTGAAAGGGCGAGGAGTTCGGCTTGTCCGTGGACGGCGCGGATGATAGACTCTACCCGCGATGGCGAGGCGCAACTCGTGGTCGCAACGGGCCCACGCGGGCGGAGCGGGGGAGATCCCACAGGCCGGGGAGGCCGGCCTGCTGGATGTAGGTTGACATCCTGGCAGATTGGCCACGTCCTCTGTCGTCCCGCCGGAGGGTGCGATGACCTGGTGCACCGGCGACTCCACCTACGACACGCTGCTCACCGTGGCCCTGGCCTACGCGGCCTGCGCGGCGGTGGCGTCGATCTTCGTCCCGTCCCCCTACGGGCGCTTCGCCTCGGCGCGCTTCGGCCTCAGCCTGGGGCCCCGCCTGGGCTGGTTCCTCATGGAGCTGCCGGCCGTGCCCGTGTTCTGCTGGTTCTTCTTCACCGGGCCGCGGTGGTCGGAGCCGGTGCCGCTCCTCTTCCTGGGGGTGTGGCTCGTGCACTACGCGAACCGGGGCTTCCTGTTCCCGTACCTCATCCGCGCGGCCCCGGGCGCCAAGACCAGCTTCAGCCTGCTGGTGGTGGTCGCCGGGTGGGCGGCCACCGCGCTGCACGGCTACCTCAACGGCGCCTGGCTGAGCGCGTACGGCTCGCACCTCACGCCGGCCTGGCTCGGCGACCCGCGTTTCCTGGCGGGGATGGCGCTGTACCTGGTCTCCTACGTGCTGACCCTGCAGGGCGAGTCCATCCTGCGCAACCTCCGGACGTCCGCGGAGCTCGCCGCCGGAGAGCGGGCGTACCGCATCCCCCGCGGGGGGCTGTACCGCTGGGTCACGAGCCCCTGCTACCTCACGGAGCTGACCGGCTGGGCGGGCTTCGCCCTGGCCACCTGGTCCCCGGGCGGGCTGTTCATCTTCGCCATCAGCGCCGCGAACCTCGTGCCCCGGGCCTTCGCCACCCACCGCTGGTACCGCCAGCGGTTCCCCGACTACCCGCCGGAGCGCAGGGCGCTCGTCCCCTTCCTGCTGTAGGCGAGCTTCTGCCGGAGGGCGCGGGCGTCCTGGACGCCACCGGTCCGCCGTTGACCTCTCCCGGGTTGTCACCCCACAATCCAGCCATGGTGAGGCATGGCAAGCCGCGCGCCCGCTGGCTCGGGCTCCTGTGTGCCTGCGCCTGGCTCGGCGCCTGCGGGGACGCCCCCCCGCGCGGCCCCGACCACCGGGTGCTCAGCTACCGGGTCTGCGAGGGGGTGGAGGACGCCGCCCGCGGGGACTTCTTCACGCCGAGCCTGCGGCACGCGGCCATCTCCGTGGATCCGCGCTTCCGCCACGTGCTCGCCTTCCAGCTCACCCCCATGTTGCCCCCGCGGCGCGATCCGATCCGCTCCCAGGGTCCGTTGGTGCTGTACTCGGATGACCTCGAGGTGATCGTGGTATCTCCGCTCGACCACTTCTTCGAGAGCCTGGTGTACCTCGAGGGCGGCGCAGTCCAGCTCGGCCTCGAGGGCGAGCTCGAGGCCATCCCGGCTGGCCTCGAGCACCGTTTCCTGTGGGTCGAGGGCCGGGGCCTCCAGGCCACCCTGGAGCGCTGGGGCGAGCTCATGCGCGAGGCGCACGGGCGGCAGCGGACCGACCGCTACGCCGACCGGGGGCTGTCGCACCTGGGCTACTGGACCGACAACGGCTCGGCCTACTACTACGCGACCGCGCCTGGGCTCTCCGAGCAGGACACCCTTCTCGCGGTGCTCGCCGAGGCGCGCGCCCTGGGTGTCCCCTACGGCTACCTGCAGCTCGACTCCTGGTGGTACCACAAGGCGCCGGGCGGCTCGCCCGTGCGCCCCTGGCTGGGGTTGCTGCGCTGGGAGCCCCAGCCGGACATGTTCCCCGCGGGGCTCGAGGGCTTTCAGGCCTCAGCCGGGCTGCCCATCGTGGCCCACAACCGCTGGTTCGCGCCGGAGAACGACTACCTCGCGTTCGACGCTTGGGTTGTCGAGGGCGACTTCGCCCTGCCGCTCGGGCGGCCGGTGTTCGACAGGCTCGTCCGGGACGCGGGCGCCTGGGGCCTCGCGACCTACGAGCAGGACTGGTTGGCCAACCAGTTCTGGGGCCTCGGCCACCTGCGGTCCGGGCTCGGCCGGGCCGAGCGCTGGATGGCCGACCTTCACGCGGCCGTCGCGGCCCGCGGGCTCACCATGCAGCTCTGCATGGCCGCGCCGGCCCACCTGCTCGACGCCCTGGACCGACCCGCGGTGACCACCATCCGCACCTCGATCGACTACGCGCCCTCCCTCTCCAAGGAGAGCTACTGGCCGCAGTTCCACACCGTGTCCATGCTGGCCTGGGCGCTCGGGCTGCTGCCGTTCAAGGACACCTTTCGCTCCCGCGAGGCGCACCCCGTGGCCGAGGCGCTCGTCTCGACACTCAGCGCGGGCATGGTGGGGCCGGGGGACGCCCTCGGGGAGACCGACGCCGAGCTCCTCTTGGCCACCTGCCGGGCGGACGGGCTGCTCCTGAAGCCCGATCGGCCGGCCTTTCCGCTCGACGCCATGTTCCTGCCCCACCAGCGGCCCTACACGACACTGACCTGGTCTGAGCGCCCGGGGCTCGGCCGCTGGCTGTACGTGGCGGCCTACCACCTGGCCAGCGAGCACCCGGACCGCACGGCCGAGGACCGCCTGTGGGTGGCCATCCAGTACGAGCACCCGGACGCGGGCCGCATGTTCGTCTACCCGGAGCGGGTGCGCGACTTCGGGATCGAGCTCGCGGAGCTCGGTGTGCAGGGCCCGGTCGTGGCCTACGACTGGCGCACGGGCCGGGCCTGGCGGGCCGAGGGAAGGCTGGAGCTTCCGCGCTTCGAGGGGCACTACGACTTCGCCTACCTGGTGCTCGCGCCCATCCTCCCGAACGGGCTCGCGCTCGTGGGCGAGCCCGGGAAGTTCACCACCCTGGCCGACCGCCGCTTCCGCGAGGTGCGCGTGGAGCGAGACGCCGTGCGGGTGCGGCTCGAGGGCGCACCCGGCGAGGCCGTGCGCCTGCGGGCCTACGACCTCCGGGCCGGGGCCCTCCTGCCGGACGTGGAGGTCGAGCTCGATCAGGCCGGGGAGGCCGAGGCGCGCGTGGGCCGCTGAGGTCGCGGTGTGGTATCCTGCAGGGAGTCTCCCGGAGGACCGCGCATGCGAAAGCTGACCTGGCTCCTCGGCCTGGCGTGGATGGCGCAGCCCGCGCCCGCCGCCTCCGGCGAGCTGTCCGTGGCGGTCATGGAGCTGGCCACCGGGGGCGGCGTCACCCAGGCGCAGGCGGACGCCCTCGGCGACCTGCTGGCGGCCGAGATCCGCGGGCTCGGCGGCTTCCAGGTCATCGGCAAGGCGGACATCCGCGCGGCGCTCCAGCTCGCGGAGCACCGCCTGCTGCTCGGCTGCAGCGACGACGCCTGCGCCTCCGAGCTCGGCGGCGCCCTCGGGGTGCAGTGGATCCTGTTCGGCAACGTGAGCCAGTTCGGCGAGGTCTTCCTGCTGAACCTCAAGCTGCTCGAGGTGTCCGGCACGCGGGTCGTCGCCCGGCTCTCGCAGCGCATCCCGGGCGGCCAGGCCGAGCTGGTCGAGGCGGTCCCGGGCCTGACGCGCAGGCTCTTCTTGCAGGCGGAGCAGGTCGCCGGGCCGGGCGGGAGTTCCAGGCTGGCGGCCGAGGAGCGCGCCGCCGGCCTCCGCCGCTGGGGCCACGCGGCCTTCTGGCCCGGCCTCGGCCTGGCGGCCTTCGGCGGGCTGGCCCTGTGGCAGGCCTCGGTGGCCGCCGGCGACTACCGCGCGGATGGCGACCCGGGCGCCGCCGACCGGAACGAGCTCTGGAACGGGCTCGCGCCCGCGGGCTTCGCCGTGGGCGGCGCCCTGCTCCTGGCCGGCAGCGTGCTGTGGATCCTCTCGGCCCAGGAGCCGGGCGAGCCGGAGGCCGCGGCGCCCGCGCTCGGCGTGGGGCCGCTTGGGGACGGCGGCTGGGGCCTGGCCGTGGGCGGGGGGTGGTGACATGCGCTGGCTCGGCGTGCTCGCGGCCTGCCTGACGCTCGGCCCGGCGGGCTGCATCCCGCTGCCGGAGGTGGGGGACGAGGGGCAGGCCTGCTTCGACGACGGGACCTGCCTCGAGGGGCTGCGCTGCTACCTGGAGGCCTGCTGCGCGTCCGACTGCGAGGGCAAGGAGTGCGGGGCCGAGGACGGCTGCGGCGGGCTGTGCGCGGGCCCCTGCCCGGCCGGCCAGTGGTGCCAGGCGCAGGCCTGCGTGGCCTGCGACTCGGGCGCCCACTGCGGGCCCGATTGCCTGGACTGCGCCGCGGCCCCCGAGGGCCACGCCTGCGTGGACCAGGCCTGCGGCTGCCTGGGGGAGGCGGACTGCGCCGCGGGGCTCACCTGCGCGGAGGGGCGCTGCGTGGCCTGCGCGCCTGCCTGCGCGGGCAGGCAGTGCGGCCCGGACGGGTGCGACGGCTCCTGCGGCGCCTGCCCGGCTGGCGAGGAGTGCAACCTGGAGACGGGCCGCTGCCAGGCCGGCGGCGAGGCGCCCCGGCTGCTGTTCGAGGACGTCAGCGGCCAGACGCTGCCCGCGGGGACGCACTGGCAGGAGTTCCACCTGCAGTTCTCCGAGCCGGTGCGCGGGGTGGGGCCGGAGGGGCTGGCGCTGAGCGGCGGGGCCTTCCTCGCATCGGCCACCACGCTCGACCGCCAGGGCTGGACGCTCGAGGTCGCGGGCCTACGGCAGGGCGCGTCCTTCAGGCTCCAGCTCCTCGACCGCATCCAGGATCTGGCCGGGAACGCGCTCCCCGCGGCCCAGCTCGACTTCGCGGTGGCGGCCGGCCCGGTGATCTACCTGCGGGAGGGAGGCACGGGCGACGGCTCCAGCCCGGACCAGCCCAGCGGCGACCTGGTGGCCGCCCTGGTGGCCGCCACCGAGGGCACCGAGCTGTGGCTGGCCCAGGGACGCTTCGAGACCTTCACCGAGCTGTCGCGGGGCGTGAGCATGTTCTGCGGGTTCAACGCCACCTTCACCCAGCGAGATCCCGCGCTCTACACGACGGTCGTCTCCCAGGACATGCTCTACGCCCACACCACCCTGGTGGGCGCCGAGGGCGCCGTCGTGCGGGCGCTGGACGGCTGCAGCCTGATCAACGAGTTCGGCGGCGGCGCGGGCCTGCAGCCGGCCGTGGGCCTCGAGCTCATCGGCGCCAGCCCGCTCGTCACCCGCAACCGGATCCTCACGGCCGGCAGCGACGACAGCCTGGGCGTCCGGGTCAACGGCGGCAGCCCGGTCCTGCTCGGCAACGACATCGAGAGCGCCGGCGTGCCCCTGGGCGTGCTGCACGTCGGCGTGTCCCTCCTGGGTCCAGGCGCGGCCCGGGTGGTGGCCAACCGGATCGCGGGCGGGGACGGACCGGGCAGCGCCACCGCGCTCGCCAGCGTCGAGCAGGACGCGCTGATCGCGGGCAACCACCTGTTCGGCGGCGGGGACACCGGCACCGGTCAGGACAACCGCTCCGTGGGCGTTGCGATCACGGGCGGCGCGCCGCGGGTGTGGAACAACCTGATCCACGCGGGCGGCCGGCGGGCCTCGAGCGTGGGCGTCCTGCTCGAGGGCACCCGCGCCCTCCTCGTCCACAACACGGTCTACGCGGGCCAGGCGACCCTGCGCGCGGACGCGATGCGCTGCGCGGCCGACGCCCACCCGGCCCTGGCCAACAACATCCTGTTCTGCGGCACCCCGGAAGGCCGCGGGCTGGTCGAGGAGGGCGCCACCTCGGACCCGGCCTCGTTCCAGAACAACCTGCTGGCGGCCTGTCCCGGGGGCCTGTACCTGGACGAGGGCGTCACCCGCCTGGACCTGCCCGCGGCCATCGACGCGCTGGACGGCGGAGCGCTCGAGGACAGCGCCTGCCCGGGGGGCGCGGGCTGCGAGCACGGCCGGGCCTCCGCCACCCTGACCACGGCCCTGACCCCGGCGCAGCTCTTCGTCGATCAGGCCGGCCCGGACGGCGATCCCGGCAGCGCGCTGGACTTCGACTGGCACCTCGCGACCCGGGACCCGACCCTCCTCGGCGGCGCCAAGAGCACCTTCGGGCAGGACTGCGGCAGCCTGGAGAGCCCGGTCTCCTGTGGACAGGTGGGGCTCGACCTGGACGGCGCGCTGCGCGTCCTGCCCGGCCCTCCCGGGGCCTACGCCTCGCCGGCGCCCTGAGGGTGCGGGCGCTCCTCTCGCCCGTGGCGGTGGGGGCGTTGACAAGCTTCACCCCCTGGGGCTAGAGTCGCCGACCGCGGCCCGGCCGGCAGCGCTGCCGGCCGGCCGCGGGAGGGGCCCCGGGCATGCGCACCCTGCGCCGCGTCGTCCAGCTCGCCTTCCTCGGCCTCACCCTGGTGGTGGGCTACGGGGTGGCCGCGGGCTGGTTTCTGGGCAGCGTGGAGGGCTACTGCCCGATGGGCGGCCTGGCGGCCCTGCCCTCGGCGCTCGGCACCCGGCAGTTCGCCTGCTCGACCGGCGAGGGAAACTTCACCGCCCTGGCGGCGCTCGTGCTGCTCGCCCTGCTGGCGCGAAAGTCCTTCTGCTCCTGGCTGTGCCCCCTGGGCACGGTGCTCGAGTGGCTCGGCCGGCTGGGGGCGCGGCTCCGCGGGCGGCGCGGCGCGCGGCCGGACCTCGGCCTGGTCGCTCCTCCGCGCGCGCCGGATCGCCTGGCCCGCTGGCTCCGCCTCGGGGTGCTGGCCGCGATCGTCGGCGCGACCTACGCCAGCGCCGAGCTCCTCTTCCGCCCGTACTGCCCGTACTACAGCCTGACCTCGTTCCACGGCCACGACGTGGTGTGGTGGAGCTACGCCGTCCTGGGCGGGGTGCTGCTCTCGGCGCTGATCGTGCCCATGGCCTGGTGCCGCTACCTGTGCCCGCTGGGCGGCGCGCTGTGGCCCTTCGCCCGGGTGGCCAGCCTGCGCGTGTCCCGGGCCGAGGCCGCCTGCACGGGCTGCGGGCGGTGCGATCGCGCCTGCCCGCACGGCCTCCAGCCCTCGCGGCGCGGCGAGGTCCGCTCGGGGGAGTGCACCCTGTGCCTGGAGTGCACCGCGGCCTGCCCGGAGCCCGGGGCGCTCGCGGTGCGGGCCCGCGCGCCAGGGGTGCGCCCGCGGGTCGCCTCCTGGGCCGTGCCCGGGTTGCTGGGCAGCCTGATCGCGCTGGTGGTGGTCGGCAGCGGTCTGTGGTCCATGCCGTCCTATGCGCTGGACGTCCCCGGGGCGCCGCCGCCCGAGCGCCCGGGCGTCACCCGCCTGGTGGTGCGCGGGGTGTCCTGCGTGGACACCGCCCGGCGGGCGATGGAGCCGCTCGAGCGCCTGCCGGGGGTCACCCGGGTGGTGGCCTACGCCTCGCGGCACACCCTGGAGGTCTTCCACGACGGCGCCCGGGTCGACGCGCAGGCCATCCGCAAGGCCGTGGAGTCCCCGCGGGTGGATCCGGCCACCGGGGAGATTCGTTTCCAGGTCTACAAGGTGCTGGAGATCGACTGACACGAGGAGGAAGAGATGAAGAAGCTCACGCTGTTCGCGCTCTCGGGACTGCTCGCACTGGCGGCTGCTTGCACCCGGCCCGAGGCCCCGGCCGCCGAGCCGGCCCAGGTCCAACCCGCGGAGCCCGCCCGGGCCGAGCCGGCCAGGTTGGAGCCGGCCCCGGCGGCGCCGGTGGCCGAGACCGCCACCTTCCAGGTGCCCGGCCTGGACGCGGAGCTGGTCTCGAAGCTGACCCAGGCCCTGGCCGACAAGCCGGGCGTGGTCTCCGCCAGGGCCGACCAGCCGGCCGCGACCTTCGCCGTCACCTTCACCCCGGCCCAGACCAACCCGGGTGCGCTGCTCGCGGCGCTCCAGACGGTCAAGGCCGACTGCAGCCTGAAGGGCGTGGCCCCGGCGGCCGCCGACGCCGCCGCCCCGGCCAAGCACGACTGCGGCGGCTGCCCCCACCGCAACGCCTGCGCCAAGGCCCACTAGAAGATCTTCGCGCGGGAAGGCGCGTGCAATTCTTCAATGCGGCGAGGGTGCGGTGCTGGCCGGCGTCGCCTCGAGCAGGCGGCAGGCGGGCAGCGCGCCCCCGCTCCGCGCGCAGGCGAGCCCGAGGAGCGCCCGGCCCCGGGCATGCCCGGGCCGGGCCGCGAGCACCCGCGCGAGGGCCTGGCCGGCCTCCGCCAGCCTGCCGAGCCGGGTGAGCGCCTCGGCCCGCAGGAGGTCGACCCGCGGGTTGCCGGCCTCCAGGGCCGCGGCCTCTTCCAGCGCGGCCAGCGCCTCGGCCGGCGCGTCCTGGTGCAGGAGCTGGATGCCCAGGTTGATGCGCGGCGAGGGGAAGGTGGGCGCGAGGGCGGCCGCCACGCGGTAGCTCGCCAGCGCCTCGGCGGGGCGGCCGAGCCGCAGCAGCGCCACCCCCAGGTTGTTCCAGGCCCGGGCGAAGTCGGGCCGCACCAGGGTGGCCAGGCGGAACTGGCGGGCGGCCGCCTCCCAGGGCACCTCGGACGCCCGCCCGCGCGCCCGCCGCATCAGCTCGTGGCCGCGGTTGTTGTAGAAGTGGGCCGTGGCCTCGAGGTCCTCGAGGGTCCGGAAGGCCACCCGCTCCTCGAGTCGCTCGCCGAACTCGAGCGCCAGGCGGCCCTTCTCCGTGTCCACCGCGGCGGTGAGGTGGCCGGTGCGCACCAGCACGGAGCCGGCGACCCTGGAGGACTCGAGGCTCTGCGAGGCGTCGATGAAGGTCGCGGACAGGCCGATCCCCCGGGCCAGCCCGACGTACACCGCGGCCAGGGCCAGGCAGTCGCCCTGGCCCTCCGCGAGGGCCTCCTCGGCCGTGGCGGTCCGCCCCTCGGCGTAGCGCAGGCCGAAGCCCGCGGGCTCGAACAGCGCATCCCTGAGGGCCTGGGCGCGCTCCAGCCGGGTGCTGGCGAGCGCGGTGAGCTCCCGGGCGCGATCCACCGCGGCCGGCGGGACGCGGTGCGGCAGGGCCACCTCGGAGGCCGGGATGTGGGGCAGCCGCGCGGCGAGCAGCGCGCGGAGCTCCTCGAGCGTCTGGACCCTCGGGCGCCCGGGCGCGCAGGCCGCACCGAGCGCGAGGCAGCCCGCGAGGAGCGTGCGGGCCAGGGGCAGGCGGGGCTTCTCCACGCGCTGGATTCTACCCCAGGTCGCCAGAAATCCATTGCTTGTCCGGCGGGGGTCGACCTATGATGCCGCCGATTTCGCAGGCAGAGCATCCGAGGTGGAGGAAGAGGCTTCTCTATTCCAGAGGGGTGAGGATCATGAGGACAGGAAGCGCATTCGGCGGGTCGAAGGGGGTGGCGATCGGTCTGGCCCTGCTGTGCTCGGCGCTGCCGGCGATCGGCTGGGCAGAGGGCGAGGAGCAGGGCGAGGGGCAGGGCGGGGAGGCGGCCGCGCCCGCCGCCGAGGGCGCCCCGCCCGCGGGCGAGCTCTCCCCGGAGGAGGCGGAGCTCGCCCGGCTGGCCGATGAGATCCCCGAGATCGTGGTCACAGGGACCCGCATCGGCCGCGACAACCTGTCGGAGTTCGCCCACATCACCGTGGTGTCCGCCAAGGAGATCCAGCAGTCCGGCGTGACCACCGTGGACGAGCTGCTGACCACCATGCCGTCGGTCACCCTGCAGGGCCTGAACAAGCAGAACAACAACGGCGGCAACGGCCTGGCGTTCGTCGATCTGCGCAACCTGGGCGCCAGCCGCACCCTGGTGCTGGTCAACGGCCGGCGCTTCATCAAGTCCGGCGGCGGCGCGGCCGTGGACCTGAACAACATCCCGGTCTCGATGATCGAGCGGGTCGAGGTGTTGCTGGACGGCGCCAGCGCGGCCTACGGCTCGGACGCCATCGGCGGCGTCATCAACATCATCCTCAAGGACAGCTTCCGCGGCTTCGAGGCCGCGGTCGGCGGCGGCATCAGCACCTTCGGCGACGGCACCGCGCTGGACATCTCGCTGACCGGCGGCGTGGGCGGGGAGCAAGGCAACGTCGCGGCCAACTTCACCTACACCCACGAGGGCCGGGTGGAGCAGAAGGACCGCGCCTGGGCGCGCCACCCGGTGCAGGCGGAGTGGGACAACGGTGACGGGACCCGCGGCTACCTGTTCGGCTCGGGCTCGCACCCCGGCGGCCGCTACATGTACTTCGATCGCGACGGCAACTTCCAGGACAAGTTCGTCGATCCGGACGGCGACCTGCACGACTTCAACGACGGCAGCCGCTACAACTTCGGCAACGACCAGTGGCTGACCGGCGACATGGAGCGCTTCTCCGCCACGCTGTTCGGCAACTACTTCCTCAGCGACGACGTCAGCGCCTACCTCGAGGGCACCTACACCAACCGCTGGAGCCGCAACCAGCTCGCCCCGCAGCCCCTGGGTTTCGGCACCAACGCCTACCCCGAGGTGTTCGTGCCCACCACCAACCCCTACATGCCCGCCGAGATGCGCGACGCCATCGACCCGGGCATCGGCGGCGCCTGGCTCATCTTCCGCCCGACCCAGCTCGGCCGGCGCATCTACGACAACGACTCGGACACCTTCCGCCTGGTCACCGGGGTGAGGGGCGACATCGTCAAGGACCTCGACTTCGACGTGTACTTCAACTACGGCCACCACGCGAACAGCACCACCACCTACAACGCGGTCAACCAGCGCCGCATGATCGAGACGGTCGACCCCGACCTGTGCGGCTCGGCCACGGCCCAGGCGGCCGGCTGCGTGGTGGGCAACTGGTTCGGCGAGGGCAACCTGTCGCGCGAGGTGCTCGACTACATCCGCTACACGGACGTGGAGAGCACCTCCTGGGACTCCTTCCAGGTGGCCGGGCAGATGACCTGGAAGTCCGGCCAGTACTTCGAGCTGCCCGGTGGCCCGCTGGGCGCCGCCGTCGGCGTGGAGACCCGCAAGGAGTCCGGCTACAACCGGCCGAGCGCCATCACCCAGGGCGAGGAGTCCGGCGGCAACGGGCTCGATCGCACCGAGGGCTCCTACAACGCCCAGGAGGTGTTCGCGGAGCTCAGCCTGCCGCTCCTGGACGAGCTGCCCGCGGTGTACTCGCTGACGGTCGATCTGGCCGCGCGCTTCTCGCACTACAACACCTTCGGCAACGACATCACCTACCGCGCCGGCCTGAGCTGGGCGCCGATCGCCGACGTGCGCCTGCGCGGCGTGTTCTCGACCGCCTTCCGCGCGCCGGACATCGCCGACCTGTACGGCGGCGCGGCCGACTCCTACGAGGAGGTCGACGACCCGTGCAACAACTGGGGCGCCAGCACGGACCCCAACGTGCGCGCCAACTGCCAGGCGCAGGGCGTGCCGCAGGACTACGACCAGAGCGGCGCGGGCGGCTCCCAGATCCGCACCAACATCGGCGGCAACCCGAACCTGGACGCCGAGACCGCCATGGTGGCCAACGCGGGCCTGGTGTTCACCCCGACCTTCGGGGCGGAGTGGCTCAAGGACCTGTCCATCACCTTCGACCTGTACTGGGTCAAGGTGGACAACGCCATCACCAACCCGAACCCGCAGTGGCTGATCGACACCTGCTACGAGAGCGCGAACTTCGCCCACCCGAACTGCGCCCGGATCAACGCCCGCAACCCCACCAGCCACGCCATCACCTCGATGGAGGCGGCGCTGGAGAACATCGCCCAGATCGAGACCATGGGTATCGACATCACCCTGAACTACGGCCTGAGCGCCGGCTCGTTCGGCGGGCCCAGGTGGCTGCGCTTCGACCTCGGGGTGCACCTGAACTACCTGCTGGACTACACCGAGGTCGCCATGGGCGACACCATCGAGTACGCCGGCACCATCACCAACGGCATGACCGGCGGCGCCTTCTCGCACCTGCGCGGGACCTTCGTCTTCCAGGTCTCCGGCGAGAGCTGGTCGATCGGCAGTCGGGTGCGCTACATCGGCGGGGCGGACATCTTCGGCACCAGCGCGGAGAACGGCGACCTCACCCTCGAGGTGGCGCCCATCGCCTACTGGGACCTCAACGCGCGCTATACCTGGGAGGGCCTGACCTTCACCCTGGGCGTGGACAACCTGATCGGCGCCGAGCCGCCCTACCTGCCCGAGGGCGGGCAGAACGCCAACGTGCAGACCTACGACTTCGTGGGCCGCTACATCTACACCCGGATCGCCTACAAGTTCTGAGCGCGTCCCCCTGCGGGTCCCAGGGGCCGGCGGGGCGGAGGGGGTTGCGGTCCAGCGCCCACCTGCGCCAGACTGGGCCATGGCCAGAGGCACGCATCCGCTGCACCTCGCGCGCGCCGCGCGCGGGCTGGCCCTCGTCCTCACCGCGTTCCTGGCCTCCGGTTGCGCCGATGAGCGCTGCGCCCCTCGCGCCTCGCAGGTGTGCTCGGGCGGCGCGACCTACTGGGTGGACTCCTGCGGCCAGCGCGGGGAGCTCGTCGAGGCCTGCGCGTGCGGCTGCAACGCCTTCGGTCTGGCCTGCATGACCTGCGGCTGCCAGCCGGACTGCGAGGGCCGGGAGTGCGGCCCGGACGGTTGCCAGGGGACCTGCCTGCCCGGATGCCCTGCGGGCCAGGCCTGTGACGAGGCCGCCGGCGCCTGCTACGCCTGCGCGCCCGAGTGCGTTGGGCGGGAGTGCGGCCCGGACGGCTGCGGGCGGAGCTGCGCCCCGGGCTGCGCGAGCGGGGAGGCCTGCGACGAGCGGACCGGCCGCTGCGAGGCGCCCTGCGTCCCGGACTGCCAGGGGAGGGTGTGTGGCGAAGACGGCTGCGGCGGCTCGTGCGGCGCCTGCCAGGCGAACGCGAGCTGCACCCCGGCCGGCGACGCCTGCGCGTGCGACGGGCCGGCCTGCGGTCTGGCCTGCTGCGCCGCCGGAGCGGCGTGCACCCCGCAGGGCTGCTGCACCCCGAGCTGCGTGGGCTTGGAGTGCGGAGACGACGGCTGCGGCGGCACGTGCGGGGCGTGCGAGGGGGACGAGTTGTGCGTCGCCAGCCTCTGCTGCGCGCCCGCGTGCGCGGGCAAGGTGTGCGGGGACGACGGCTGCGGCGGCGCGTGCGGCGACTGCCCGGCGGGCAGCGCATGCAGCCCGGATGGCGCGGAGTGCCTGTGCCCGGGCCCCTTCTGCCTGGAGGCATGCTGCTCGGCGGGCGAGGTGTGCTGGCAGGACGGCTGCTGCCGGCCGTCCTGCCTGGGCAAGGAGTGCGGCGATGACGGCTGCGGCGGCTCCTGCGGCGGGTGCCCGCCCCTCGAGACCTGCCGGGCCGACCGCTGCGTGTGCGCCAACAACGCCTGCGGCGGCGAGTGCTGCGCCCCGGACGAGGTGTGCTGGCTCGACGGCTGCTGCGCGCCCACCTGCGCCGGGTTGGCCTGCGGGGAGGACGGCTGCGGCGGCATCTGCGGCGCGTGCGGGCCCGGTGAGGTGTGCGACGAGGCGAGCGCCACCTGCCAGCCCGGCGACGCGGGTCTCGAGTGGGTGGCCTTTCCCGCGGGCAGCTACCTCATGGGAACGCTGGACGGTGAGGGCTCGGTGTACGAGAGCCCGCAGCACACGGTCACCCTGCAGGCCTTCGAGATGACCCGGACCGAGGTGAGCGTGCGCCAATACCGCCGCTGCTACCTGGCGGGCGCGTGCACGGCCCCGGCCCTGGTGGAGGGCAGTACCTGGGGTGACCCCGCCAGGCTCGACCACCCGGTCAACGCCGTGGACCTCCCACAGGCCGAGGTCTTCTGCACCTGGGCCGGAGGGCGCGTCCCCTCCGAGGCGGAGTGGGAGTACGCGGCGCGCAGCGGCGGCCTGGACCTGACCTTCCCCTGGGGCAACGAGCTGCTGAGCTGCGGCCTGGCCAACTACGACGACTGGGCCGACGGCGGGCCCACACCAGGCTGCGGCCTGGGCTGGACGGCACCGGTCTGCAGCCGCAGCCCGCAGGGCGACTCGCTCTACGGGCTGTGCGACCTCCTGGGCAACGTCTGGGAGTGGGTGGCCGACAGCTTCCACGACAGCTACCTGGACGCGCCGGCGGATGGCAGCGCCTGGATCGACCACACCACGACCATCACCATGATGCGGGGCGGCGGGTACCAGACGCTCGATCTGGCCATGCACACCCGTTACCGCGGCTTCCAGGAGCGCCTGGCGCAGGAGCCCTGGACCGGCATCCGCTGCGTGCGCTGAGGGTTCCTCAGCGCACCCGCTCGAGGGCGCGCTTCATCAGCTCCGGCACGGGCAGGCCGTAAGGGCAGCGGGCCTCGCACTGGCCGCAGGCCTGGCAGTCCGCGTAGCCCTTGGGCAGGGCGGCCAGGCGCGCGCGCGCCCAGTCCCTGAGCTCGTAGCGCGTGTAGTAGGCCTCGATGAGCAGCAGGAAGGGGATGTCCAGCCCGTTCGGGCAGGGCTTGCAGTAGCCGCAGCGCCGGCAGAACTCGCCCGCCCAGCGGGCGCACTCGGCCTCCAGCGCCCCGAGCTCGGCCGCTCCGAGCGGGCCCTCGGCCCTGCCGGCCCGGGCGTCCTCGCGCACCTGCCCGACCTCGTCCATGCCGGCCAGCACCGCGTCCGCGCCAAGCTCGAGCGCGCGCCGGAGCGCCGCCTCCGGCAGCTTTGCGAGCGCTCCGCCGCCCAGGGGCTTCATGGCCAGCACCCCGGCGCCCACCGCGCGCGCCGCGGGCAGCGCGTCCTCGCGGGCCTCGCTCTCGAGCGGGCTGAAGGGGAGCTGCAGGCAGTCGAACTGCCCGCCGGCCATGGCCTTGGCCAGCAGCGGCCGGCTGTGGCCGGTCAGGCCCACGTAGCGTACCTTGCCCTGGCCACGGGCCTCGTGCAGGGCCTCGAGGGCGCCGCCGGGGCCGAGCACCTGGGCGAGCTGCTCCTCGCTCCCTGGGTTGTGCACCTGGTACAGGTCGATGCTGTCTGTCCGCAGCGCCCGCAGGCTCGCCTCGATCTCGCGGGCCATGCCGGCGCGATCCCGGGCCATGGACTTGGTGGCGAGCACGACCTCCCGGCGCCGGCCGGCGAGCGCCCGGCCGAGCTTCTCCTCGCTGTCGGTGTACACCCTGGCCGAGTCGAAGAGCGTGATGCCCTCGTCGAGCGCGGCGCGCACCACCCGCTCGGCCTCGGCTGGGTCCACCCCCTGGATGGGGATGCCGCCGAAGCCGACCACCGACACCTCGAGCTCCGTCCTGCCGAGCCGTGTCCGCCTCATGCGGGCTACACTAGGACGGCCTGCGCCCCGGCGCAACCCGAGGCGCTCGACCACGTCCCGGCGCCGGGCGACAGCGGGCGGGATCGGGGACGACGCGCCTTGACCCTCGGCCGGCGGCGGGGTACGTTCCGCCTGGCGAGCGTTGCGCGGAGGTGCCCCCATGCGGCTGATCACCCGGTCCGACTTCGACGGCCTGGCCTGCGCCGTCCTCCTGGAGGAGGTCGGGGTGGTGGACGACTACCAGTTCGTCCACCCCAAGGACGTCCAGGACGGCAAAATCGAGGCCACCGAGAACGACGTGGTGGCCAACGTGCCCTACATCGAGGGCTGCGGGCTGTGGTTCGATCACCACTCCAGCGAGCGGGAGCGGCTGGAGATGAAGGAGCTCAAGTTCCAGGGCTCGTCCAAGCCGTCGCCCTCCTGCGCGCGGGTGATCTACGACTACTACGGCGGGCCGGCCAAGTTCGCCCGCTTCGACGAGTCGGGGCTGATGGACGCGGTGGACCGCTCGGACTCGGCCTACTGGACCATCGACGACATCCTGCAGCCGCAGGGCTGGGCGCTGCTGTCGTTCGTCATGGACGCCCGCTCGGGGCTGGGGCGCTTCAAGGACTACCGCATCTCCAACTACGCCCTGATGCGGGACATGATCGGCTACTGCCGCACCATGAGCCTGGAGCAGATCCTGGCGGTGCCGGACGTGGAGGAGCGCGTCAAGCGCTACCGCCAGCAGGAGCACGCCTACAAGGTGATGCTCATGAAGCACGCCCACGCCGAGGCCAACGTGATCGTCATCGATCTGCTCGACCTCGACGAGATCCCCAGCGGCAACCGCTTCGTCGAGTACGCCCTCTTCCCCCAGCAGAACGTGTCCGCCCGCTGCATGTGGGGCCGGGAGCGGAAGAACGTGGTCATCACCGTGGGCCACTCCATCCTCACCCGCACCTGCAACACCAACGTGGGCTCGCTGCTGCTCGCCTACGGCGGCGGGGGCCACGAGACCGTGGGCACCTGCCAGGTCCCGGTGGAGAAGGGCGACCACGCCTTCACCGAGATCGTCGAGGAGCTGAAGAAGAACGGCTAGCCCTCGGCCTTCAAGATCCACAGCACCAGCAGCGCGGCGGCGATCGCCAGGCCCACGCCCAGCCACAGGCCGCGACCGAGGGGGCCCCGCGCGCGGGAGGGGGGCGAGCTGGTGTCCTCCGGCCGCGGGGCGAGCGCGGTCGGCTCGGGCGCGCGGCGGGGCACGACGGCCAGCAGGGGCGGCGGGGCCACCCGGGTGGGCATGCGGTCGATCTCGTCGTCGGCGCCCCGCCCGCGGCCGGACAGGATGCGTCCGTCCCGCACGGTGGGCGCGGGCGGCTCCGGCGGGGTCGGGGCGGGCGAGGGCGCCGGGGGCGGCGCGACCCGGGTGGGCGGATCGGGGCGCACCCCTTCGGCCGCCGGGCAGGCGGCGCCGAGCGCCGCGGCGAAGGCGCGGAAGTCCGGGAAGCGCGCCGCGGGCTCCACCCGGATGGCGCGCAGGATGACCGCCTCGAGCCCCTCGGACAGCTCCTCCTCGAGCTCGCGGGGCGGCAGGACCTCGCCGCGGCGGATGGTCCGGCCCAGGCCGATCACGTCCGAGCCCTCGTAGGGCAGCCGGCCGGTGGTGGCCTCGTACAGCATGGCCCCGACCGAGTAGATGTCGCTTCGCGGTGTGGCCGGCTGGCCCCACAGCACCTCCGGCGCCATGTAGGCCACCGTGCCGATGCGCGTCCCGGCCCGGGTGATGCTGGCCAGATCCATGGCCTTGGACAGGCCGAAGTCCAGGATGCACACGCCCTCGCCGGGGCGCACGATGATGTTGCCCGGCTTCAGATCGCGGTGGATCACCCCGTGGGCGTGGGCCTCGGCCATCGCCTCGCACACCTGGCGCACGAGCCGCACCGCGCGCTCGAGGCCGAGCCGCCCGGGCCGCTGGATGAGCTGGTGCAGGGTGGGGCCCTCCACGTACTCCATGGAGATGAACAGCCGCCCCTCCTCCTCGTGGATGTCGAACAGGCGGCAGACGCCGGGGTGGGTCACGCGGCGGGCGAGCAGCACCTCCCGCTTGAAGCGGTCGATCTCCTCGCGATCGGCGGCCGGGGAGCGCAGCACCTTGAGGGCCACGGGCACGTCCAGCAGGGTGTCATGGGCGGCGAACACCTTGCCCATGCCGCCCTCGCCGAGCAGCCGATCCACGCGGAACCGGCCGAGCCGGGAGCCTATCTCGACGTCGTCGAGCACGGCGACAGTGTACCAGCCCGGCGGGCCACGCGGAAATACCCGGCGCCGCCGCCGGGCGAGACACGCCCGACAGGGCTCGA
>Ga0116143_10002335_pt1 | contig 20892 bp, 23 predicted proteins | sample AD_UKC034_MetaG_FD_89745 | JGI IMG/M metagenome (GOLD analysis project Ga0116143, IMG submission 89745) | Active sludge microbial communities of municipal wastewater-treating anaerobic digesters from USA - AD_UKC034_MetaG | ecosystem: Engineered > Bioreactor > Anaerobic > Digestate | place: USA...
GAGCAGCAGCTGCTGGAATGGCGCATAATGAATGCGCGCGCTGACATTCAGGCTGAACGCGATCTGATCACGTCAATAAACAGTCAGACCATTGTTCGAACGCGAACAGAGCTCGATGATTACATGCATAACAGCTTTGTTACAAACATCGTTGCAAATCAGTCGCGAATGTCCGCCAATCTGAAACTGCTCAGTGACGCACAGACTCTTGCCGCCATGCTTCCCGCTGATGAAGCCGACAAGGCACGCGAGTTCATCGCCAGACATGCCGACGCAAAAACTGTCGCAACTGGCGATGTGAAGGAGATAAAACAGGCTTACGACGCAATCTTCAAAAAGGTCGAGGGCTACTATGAATCAGCTCAGGCTGCGCCCGAATTGAAGAGCGCCGAAAACCGGCTGGCCATTTACAATGTCGGGCAGACCTTCATTACTGCCGGTGTAGCAGGAGTTTTCGGCAGACCGGCCGGAGCCGCTTATGCGGGAGTTACCGGCTATATCAGCGGTGGCCCGGCCGATGGTATAAGTAATCTTGCTTTGTGGTACAGCCCGATGACGGCTATGGCGCAGCAGGCTTTCGAAGGCTATCGCAGCGGCGGTTTTATCACCGGCGAAACTGGTCTGAAGGGTGCTGCAGATCGAGCAGTGGTGACATTTGTCGGCATGAAGGCTCTGGAAGCTGGCGCCGCCGGCATTGGCAAGCTCAGCAATTACTGCAAAGGCCGCTGGGATCTGCATGTTTTCAAGACCGAACTTCATCAGGGCAGAAAGCTTGCCATGGAAATGGGCGAACTCGAGAGAAAAATTCTTGCAGCGAGAAGCTCTGGCGTGCCGGCAGCAGAGGTGATGGCGCTCGAGCGACAGGCAATGGAAAAAGCTGCCGACATATCTGTCAGTTTTCATGCCCGGAAAATTCTGAAGCTTCATGCGCCCCCGGCCGATCAGCTCGCCTATAACAAATATCTTACCCGTCACCTTGAAAAGGTCGATGAGGTGCTGCTCAAAAAGTTTCAGCAAGAAGGCTGGGATATCAGCCAGATCAGGTTCAAGGATTTTCGCAATGCCAGCAGCTTTGGTTCGGTAGGCATCGACAGAGACTTTGGTGTTTCGATTCTTGACAACAATGTTCTGATCAAGAACGGCAAACCATCAACCTTTACCGAACTGCAGAAAGACGGCACCAGGCTCTATAACGAAGCGTTCAAAGAGGTGGTCGGCAGAGATGCTGGCCAGGCGCTGCACAATTTTACGACACCAGTCCATGCCGAGTCCTTCATGGATCTGAAAATGATATCTTCGAATCTTGGCGATCCCGCGAAGGTGGCAGAACTTAACCGCAGGCTGGCTGCACAGACGGGCAATACAATTCAATACAAGGGTCTTGAAGCTCTTGGTATGACCAAAGAACTGGGAAAACTTGGAGCACATCAGGAAGCGTGCCGAGGACTGGCCAAAGAACTCGATACCAAACTGATCAAGCTGGCGACAGTAGCGGCACAGCGGCCAAACATCACCGCGGCTTCGGCTGAACGCCTGAAACGATCTGTTGACCGGCTTAAAGAAATGCGCGACATCTTCGATTCTTATGCAAGAGATCATATCGATCCGTTGACCGCTTCAAGAAAAATCCGTCAGCTGACCGGCGGCAAAGAGATTCCGGAAATTCTCGGCGAGGTTAAAGGACTGACTGAAATGCTGTTTAATTTTTCAAAGCTCGGTAAACCGTGAAAAGCCGCATCGAAAGAATTGCTTACCGAAATCAGGTACGATAATATCTGTTGTCTAAGATAAAAGTTTTTTGAGGTGTTGGAGGAGAAGCAGCTATGCGCAGTTATTTCCCGACTTTTCTTTTGTTCAGGGTTATTGCTATTGCACTTTACCTGGTTGGCACGTTATTTCTGGTTCTGCCGGCTGATGAGCTGTTCAAGGTCGAAGCGGTCAACTGGACAGAAGACTTTCTGCGCAAAAGCGAGCAGTGGCGGCACGCGCTCAAACAGATGGCCGCCCTGACCGACGAGTCGTACACCAGCGGCGATGATCTGCAGAAACGCTATGATATCGAACTCACGGAGTTCATAGCGCAGCGCACAAAAGATATGCAGATAGACGTCACCGGCAAAGAGTGGGAAGGCCTGTTTACCGATCTGGCGGCCGCGCAGACTGGCAAAGCCGGCGATGCCGCCTGGGAACAGACCAAAGGCTACTTCGCAGCTTCATTTCAGCCCCTTGCGTCGATACGCAAGAACTTCGAGAACGACAGAAAGTTTCTTTACGTTCGCATCAGTGACGCCAACCAACGGCATGAGCACCTCGCCATCAGCCTGCAGGGCGCCGGAGACTTTGCTTTCAAGGCCCCCGGCCATATTGCCTATCCTCTGCGCCACGCCGGCTGCTGGATGATGCTGGCCGGCATCCTGCTTTATCTGATGAATTCACGACCTTCGACAAATCCGCACCAGGTGCGGCTCGGTCATGCCAAAACAAGCCGCGGTCCCGACTTCTTCACCGCCATCTTTGCGCCGGGATTCGTTGCAATTGGAGGTGGCGCAGCCATCGGAGCCGGTCTGAAAACATTCACGCCGGAATGGTTCGTTTTTTCGTCGATATTCTGGTTTTTTGCCCTGTTATTTGCCTCGGCCTGGCTTTTCACTGCCTGGTACCGAGCTTTCACCATCGATTACAGCAGTCAGAGTCTGGTTTTCAATAACCTGTTCGGCTCGACTGAATATGACATGGCGCGGGTAAGTGAGCTTCGCCCGGCAGTTTATCAGCCACCCTGGTGGATGAAAATCCTGCTCTGGATCGGAAGAGTATCAGCCCGCAGCCGGTCGTCACGGCAACTTTACGATGATAAAGGCGAACCCGGGTTCGTTCTGGTAATGAGTGACGGCACGAATTCACCTGTTGTCAGCTTCAGTGAACTTACCGGAGTGACGCAATTCTATGCTGAGCTCGAGGCACGCGGCATACATGTCGAAGAAGATCTCGCGCTGAAAGCCGCCGCAGCTGATCAGGCCAATTCCGCCGGCCCCGGCTGTGCCACCCGCACAATATCGAAAATTCTTTCTCTGAGCGCCGTTGCTGCCGCAGCTTTCGGCGTAGTCAGCACTTACAGTGCTTCAGATGTTCAGATCAGAAGCAGCAGTTTTCCGGAAGGCAGCGCCTTTCCTGTCGAAGCCGAAAGAAGCAGACCAACGACCGAAGAGATGCTCGAGCGGGTAAGAAAGAACGACGAGGTGATGCGCGAGGTCAATCAGCTTAATCAGAAGATCCAGGAATTGTCTGATCAGTTCGACAAAACAACAGACCCTGAGCTCCGCCAGAAACTCACCAGAGAATCAAACCTGCTTCTTCAGAAAATGATGCAGCTGCGCAAACAGATGAAATAGCCGAATAATCAATCTTTATTCGTCTGCAGTTCCAGAGTGAACATAGGCTCTCTGGCGTGATATAAGTTATCTGCAGAGATGTGCTTTTCATGTTCTTCCATTGTCGACGGCCCCAGGTAGCGGGTGGAAACCATATCTGTATTCTCTTTGAAATCGAGCTCGGCCAGGTGCTTATCTAACTCTGCATATGGAACTCTGGCATTATAATAAACTGACCGCAGGTTCCCCCATCCTTGTGATTTAATTTCGCCACCCGTCAGATCCTTGAGCTTCCAGTGCCATGCTTTACCCTTGCCATCTGGACTCATGCCGAAATATTCTACCAGTGTTTCCTCAACCTTTGAAAAATCAGCAGAGAATTTAATATAGACCTTGTAGCCATTCTTTTCGATAGAGATTGAATTCTCTGCAAAAGAAAAATCTTCTGGCTTTAGATTGCTGAGAGTAACGTTAGCGGCGTTATAGCGCGACAACATGCCAGCGCTGATAACTTCCTGATCCTTAGATTCCTTGTCATACTTTTTTATTATTCCCAACTTGGCTGGAAGATCGCAGCCTATCTCCAGCTTCGTGGTCTTCCTGATGTGTTCCATGTTGGCCATCTGCTTTGCATGGACGCAGGAATACGCCATCACCATAATTACCAGAACCGTCAACAACCTTTTTTTCATAAAGTCCTCCTTTTATCTGCTTATAGAAACATTGACAACAAGCCAAACCCACAGAACGGGCTATAACTTGATTTGCTTTTGAATTTTCCTCTTGCCGCGTTTTTCTTTATTGCCAGCAAAGTATATCACAACTCCATGGTTTCGATAATCAGTTTTCAAATCTTCGTGAAGATGAAATTAAATAAATGAAAAAGAACTTCAGGCTGGAGAAATGATACTTGTAACCAGCAGTTTCTGCTTGATCGTGCTTGCGTTTCGTGGCATTATCTATTCATATAACAAGTTGTTGGAGAGAATAAAATGGCAGGACGGGCAGCAGGAAAAAAAGACATAATTGAAAGCTACAATTATGGTGATTACGAAAAGTGGAAAGATTCAGACCGCTGGGAGATCATCGAAGGCGATATCTATGCAATGTCGCCGGCTCCAAACACTGAACATCAGACCTTGCTGGTAAATCTCTGCATAGCAGTCGGTGCTTTTTTAAAGGGTCATAAGTGCAAGCTTTTTGTTGCGCCCTATGACGTTCTTCTGCCGAAAGGCGACGAAGCGGACGAACTGGTAAAAACAGTTGTACAACCTGATCTTGCCGTCGTATGCGATGAAAAAAAACTATCAGATCGCTCATGTCGTGGCGCTCCGGACTGGGTTATCGAAATTCTTTCGCCCTCGACTGCCGGGCGCGACCAGATTCTCAAAAAGCGAATATACGAAAATGCCGGCGTCAAAGAATATTGGATCTGCAGCCCACATGAACGAATTATTTTCGTCTATCTGCTGCACAAAAACCGGCTGGAACTCTCTGAAGTCTACGACGAAACCGCTAAAATAGAGGTAAAAACCCTGCCTGGTCTGGTGATCGACTGCGGTGAAATCTTTCCGCCCAGGCCACCGGTCGAGGTCAGAGAACCGCCCATAGTATATGTTTAAAAGCAGGTGAGAGTAATGGAAAAGGAACCACTTCTTCAGATAAACGAGGTAACCCGCAAGTTTGGAGAAGTCTGCGTGCTGAACCGCCTGAGTATGGCGGTTCAGCGCGGCGAAATATTTGGCCTTCTCGGTCTCAACGGCGCCGGCAAAACGACTCTGTTCAAGTGCATACTCAAGCTGATCGAAACCACTGAAGGTGCGATACTCTATGCCAATAAGCCGCTCGATGTGCCCATCATACACGAAAAAATCGGCTACCTGCCTGAGTTTTATCTGCCGCCTGGCGAGCTGAAGGCACGTGAATACCTGAATCTGCTTGGCATGGCTGTATCCGGCCCAAAACCAGATGTCGATGCCCTGCTGCAGAAAACCGACCTCGACCCGCACAAGCTGATCGGTGAATATTCCCGCGGCATGATTCAGCGCCTCGGCCTTGCAATTGCGCTGCTGAAATCGCCCGAATTCATCATTCTCGATGAGCCGACCCTCGGCCTCGATCCGCTGGTCAGAGTCAGACTGCTCGACTGGCTGAAGGAACTCAACTCGCAGGGCAAGACAATTCTGCTGTCTTCGCACGATTTCGCCCAGGTAGAAAAGGTCTGCCAGCGCATCGCCGTTCTGCACAATCATCAACTCCGCTACATCGGTCCACTCACCGACTTCCTCGAACAGCACAAGGTTGACTCTCTCGAAGATGCCTTCCTGAAAGAGATTGGAGACATACATGCGTAAGATGCTCGCAATGGCTTCGATCACTTTTTTACAGGGTTTCCGAACCCAGACCTTTCGTATCGTCGGCATGCTTTTCGTCGCCATCATGGCAATGACCTACACGCTGCGGATTCTGTCGATCGGGCACAAAGAAATGATGTTGCGCAGCTTTGGCCTGTCAATCATGGAAATCAGCAGTCTGCTGCTGATCATATTCGGGTGCGTATCGAGTTTTTACCGTGAACGCGAAAGCCGTCTGCAGGCTATTCACCTGACCTATGTCTCTGCTTTTGACCACGTTCTCGGCCGTCTGCTCGGCAACTGCATGCTGGTCGGCGCCTACACTCTTCTGGCCACCATCGGCTGCTCGGCTGTCCTCTGGCACGAAGGCGCCTTTAGCTGGGTCTTCATATTTGGCGCCTGGTCGATCTTTCTGAAACTTTGCATTATCTGTGTTTTCTGCTCGTTGTTCGCCAACCTTTTCACGTCGCCGGTATTCGCTTCGCTGATGACTGTCTTCGTCTACTTTGCCGCCGAATATGCTTCATATCCGCTGGCCATGATGCGACGTTCCCCCTCAGTTGTGCCCGAAGGCGTTTCCAGGATGGTATATCATCTTCTGCCGAACTTCGACAAGATCGATCTCAAATACTCAGCCATTCACGGCGAGAGCGTCGCCACCATGCTGCTGATCGAGATTACGCTTTACACACTGATCTATATGACAGTCGTCTTCATACCTGCCTGGAGGGTGTTTGCCCGCCATGAGCATTGAAAAATTTCTGCAACGCCATGCCTGGCTGGTGTTCATCTTCTTTTTTGTGCTGATGATACAGATGTCTTACAGCCTCGGCAGCGACACTCCGTCCTGGCGCAGCGGCCTGGCATTCGTGCCGCAGGCTGACTACGTCGCTCGCCTGAGCGGAACCTTCCGGTCGTCGGTCGCGCTGTTCTTCTACATGCGCGGTGCCCTCGAGATTGCCGGCGAAACTGCCGACAAAATCGATATGGTCCTCGAAAATTTTTATCTGGCCATGCAGCTCGATCCAAAACTTGTCCAGGCAGCCTTTCTTGGCGGACTGGTGGCGCCGACAAACGAAACCAGCCTGAAAAAGTCTACAGCCTTCCTCGAGAAAGCCTGCGAGCTGAACCCTGATAACTGGCGCATTCCATACTGGACCGGCTATAACTTTCTCGAGCTTGAAAATATCCAGAAAGGCACCGAATACTACTGGAAAGCTTCGCGCCTGCCGGGTGCCCCACCCTTTCTGCGCTATTCCGCAGCCAACCTGCCGATCGAGGGCCGCACACTCGAACAGTCGATTCTCGAAACCGAAGGAATGCGCGAATCTGTCGACAACGACGATGCCCGCGAATGGATAGATCTGCGCCTGATCTGGTTGCAGAGCATGCTGTTGCTCGAACACAAGGCCAGAGATTTCAAAAAGGAAACCTTCCGCTACCCGGTCGAACTCGAAGAACTCGTCGAGCGTGGCCTGGTCAAGGAGATTCCCAAAGACACCATCGGCAACGGCTTTTATCTCGTACACCCCGGCGACCCCGACAAGGGCTACATGGTCCGCAGCCTCTGAACTGGTCTGGATTCTGCGACTTCGCCCGTCTACGCTGACGCTTCGGCGCGACTCGCGCAGGACGAATGTATCCCCTCTCCGTCGTTCTGCGCGAAGAATGACAGTTAATATCGTATTGTTTAACAAGCCAGCGTAATTGGGTTATACTGCTTTAAATGATGATATTTAAAGCAAGAACTACCGCGACGACGCTGGTCGAGATTCTTATCGCAACTACGATCCTCGCCTTCACACTGGCCCCGATCGTTGCCATGTTCACCTTCGCCTCGCGCAGCATGGGTTCGAGCGTTCACCGCATTCAGGCGCAATTTCTTGCCCACGCGGTGCTCGAATCGCTAAAGGCCGAAGCGCTGCGCTATCCTGCCGCCATCACCCGCTACCCGAGCCGTTTCGAAGTCTCGCCGGTGCGCAGGCCACTCGGCTTCTTTTCGACATCGAGCATAAACTTCTTCAACAATATCCTCGGCCCCGACAAGCCAATCACTCCTGATTCGCCGCTCTATGATGAGTTCAGCCGGTTCCGCATCATGGTCACTGTTCTCGGCACCGGCAGCGTCGCCGAAATCCGCGTCGCTGTCGACTGGGCATTCGAAGGAAAAGAGCAGAAGCTCGAAATAAAGGGAAGCATCGACGCGAAGCCTTACCGCTTTACCCGCTTCGAGCGCTATTAATGTATGAGTCAAAACGCATCTGAGCATCAGCCACACAAAAGCAGGCAAAGAGGCTTCACACTGGTCGAGGTCGTGATCGCCGCGGCATTGTTTGCAGGGCTCATAATCGTCGTGAGCTCGATGTATTCGTTCATCCGACGCACTTTTACCCGTGTCGACAACAAAAGCGTCGCCAGTTCAGAGATCGAACGCTTTCTGCTGCGACTCGATTCTGAGCTGCGCTCAGCGACTGACGTGACGGTACCGGCTTCTGACGCCCGTTCCAACTGTCTCACCTTCATGAACAAAGATGGCAACGAAATCAGCTATGAACATGCTGACGATGGAACCGTCATGCGCATCGACTATCAGAGCGACACGCAACGCGAAATAATGCACAGCGTCGCCAGCCTGACTTTTTCGCGACACACGCGCGGCCTCGTCGAAGTTTCGATTACTGTCGGGCAGGTATCGGTGCTGACCGCAGTTCACGTCTGGAACCTGCCATGAACAGACACTACAGCAGCAGACCCGGCATGGCGATACCTCTGGTTCTCGGCTTTATCCTGGTCGCTACCTTGCTCGGCACGACGCTTCTCTTTCTCTCAAAAACCCGCGGGGCCGATACTGTCAGAACCGTCGGCCGCATACAGCACCAGCATCTGACTCAGATGGGCGTCAGTGAGGCTCTGGCTATAATCAAACCTTTGCGCATTACCGAAGTTATCGCCAAACGCGGGCCACGCTGGAGCTTTAACACTTCACACCAGGAATTCGGCAACGCCACCGGCTGGTGCGAAGTCAAGGTCGAAACCCGTGGCGAAAGCGAGCTCGAGATAACCTCGACCGGCTTCTGGCAGGAACGTGATGCCCCACCCCGCCGCCGCAGTTTCTCGTGCGTGGCCCGTTATAATGAGACCAGAGGTTCAGATTCGAATGGTTACCGCACCCTGGTAAAAATCGAAGGCGAGTGGAAGGTCGGCCGCTTCAGTGAAGAGTTGCCGGAAAGTGCCAGCGAATGACCACGTTTTCGTCATATCTGCGTCAGGCCAATCTGATTGCGTTAAAAGAATATCTCGACAAGCAGCGCGAGCCGGTCTGGGAATGTGAGCTGATCAGAGTAGCTTTTGTCGACGCAGACCTGATCAGCGGCAGCGCGCTCGAAATGTACCGCTGGCATTTTGTGCTGTTTCACCTGCTCTATCTGCTGGTGCCAGAATATGCCGGGAGCAACCGCTATCTGCACATTCATTTCATGCGCACCTGCGTCAGAGAATACCCGGCATCCGGCCGCTGCCGGCATTTTGATGACGAGATGGCAGAATTTTGCGCAGCGCCCTGCCAAAATGACGGGCAGCTTTGCGATTTTCATCTGGCCAGAATCGACGAAACCGGCATTGACCGGCTGTCTGACCGCTATTTTTATCTCGACCCTGCCAATTTTACCGCTTTGAGCGCCGAGAATGCCGAAAAATTCATGGCCGGCGCCTGGAAGCTTCTGCAGAACTACGAAGAATACCGGCGCTGCCTTGCCATACTCGATCTGCCGGAGGGCGTCTCAATCGATGTTTTGAAAAAACGTTTCAGATACCTGGCCAGAACCATGCACCCCGACATAACTGCCGGGCACCACGAGGAGTTTTCGAAAATCAACACAGCCTACCGCAATCTTCTCAACTGGCTTACTGCTGCCTGAATTAGATTTGAAAGGATCAACCATGAACATTTTAATCTCGATTTTAATGCTGCCTCAACTGCTGATATTGTATTTTTCGTTTCACCTGCATCTATTTATTCTGCCGATGATCAAGGGAATGATGGAAAAAATACCGCCTGACGCCGCAAACGCGCTAAATGCAAATATTATAGTCAGAATCGCCGGCGTTTTTGCGGATGCTATCGATATTTTTTACGGCTGGTGGTTTGTCGTGATTCCGGTGTTCGCTCTGGTCTCGCAGATTCTGGTACTTTTTCTCAAGAGGCAGGGAGATGCGATCGCCAAGGTCGGCGTTCTGCTGATCATGAATTTTTGCGCAACCATCGCCTTCATCAGTCTGTCGGCCCAGATGATGACGCTGATCATGGTGATGGCCAACTACACCAGATAAAGCACAGCCGGCCTGATCGATCTGCGACATTCCAGCGAATCACAGCCAGAATTGTCGCACCGTTTCCTGTGCTAATTCGCGAGATCGCGCTTCTCATGCCGATCTTAATTGTGCTGTCAACTGGCATGCCATTTGCTCATAAGCCAGCATGTATTTCCAGAATAACCACAACGAAATTTTGCATAAGCACGAACACCAGGCGAACAGCCAGGTGCAGGCACGCGTCTGGCAGCATGATTTCTCATATCAGGAAACGCCTGACCGTGGCTTCAACATTTTTTTCGCACGTGGCATAATGTTTTATCTGATGGCTTTCATTTCAGTCTGCCTGGCCATACCTTTGCTCGTTACCACCGGAATAAGTATCGAAGCGCTGATTCGTGACCCGTTCGAAGGCTTTATGTTGCTTTTCAGCATCTTTCTTAACCTGCTGCGTGTGCTGGCCGCCGCAATTTTGTACAAATACGTGCGCGACGCCTGGCGCCAGGTAAGATTCGACGCATTCGATCAGATGCTCATCATCGAAAATAAACTGCCCTGGTTCGAACTGAGCCGGACTCAGATATTTCACATTTCTGACGCAGCCGGTCTCGAGATAAGAATTCTCAAAACCACCGATCTTGCTCCGGCTGTTGCCGATGACGACCCGGAAAACCCCGCCTGCGAAGTGCTCATGCCGTTGAAGGAAGGCAGCGCAATCGTGCTGTTGCCGCGCGTCAAATCCATTCAGGAAGCCCGCACCCTGGTCTACGATATCAGCAGTCTGACCGGCCTGGTCCTGCTGACCGACATTCACTCTCTTTATCGCCAGATTCCAAGGGTGGAACAGCAACTTGCTGATGAAGACATACTCTGATAAGATCTGCATAATGATTCGCTTGAAAGGATCTTTATGCAACTGCGGCTAATGGTGTTTTTTCTGCTGACACTGCTGTGTTTTGTTTTTACCGTGCAGACGGGCGAGGCTTCTGATTTCTCGGGACATCAGCTTTTTGCAGTCTTCGAAGAACTCGCCAGAAAAGGCAGTTTCAATATATTTGCCGATGTCACAGACAGCAAAATTGCGTCTTTTACGGCTGCTGATACTGAAGATCCCGCTCTGACCCTTGTCAGGCTGGCAAAAACTCAGGGTTTGATTGCCTTGCCTATGGGCGACAGCTTTTCGGTAATGCCGCGTGAACGCTATATCGAGCAACAGGGCCTGGAGATCAGAGTTGTTGATTTTTCCAGACTTCCAGCCTGCTACGCCAGTGAAAAAATTCGCAGCATATTGCCGCAATCGGTTAACTCTCATATTGCGAATGAAGCCCACAGCGTTTTTCTGTCGGGCTTTCCCGACGATCTCGACGAAGCTGAACAGCGCATCGACCAGTTATTCTCAGAGCAGGCACAGTTGCGTGTGTACACTCAACTGTCAGCGGCCGATTCAGAGACGAGAGCCCGACTTGCTTTTGCCATCGTCAGCGACATGCCGGCAAACTTCGCCTATCAGCCCGCCGCCAGAACTGACGCATTGCTGGCAACTTTTACCATTACTCTCAAGGGCCGAGATCAGGCTGTTCTCGCGGCCACATTTGCATCTTCCGCAGACCCTTCAGCAGAACTCGATGTCAGTCATGACCTCGATCTTCAGAACAAAACAGCCAAAGAATTCGTTGTCACGGTCAAAAACGAGATCTTTAACCTTAGCGTGCGGGCAGAGCCTTTGCCGGCTGAGATACTCAAGGTCAGCCGACCGACAGCGACCGATGCCGATGACGAGATCATCATCGACGATGATGAAGACGAAGAAGCTGATGAGACCGACGAAGACAGTCCTGGTAACAGGGCAATGGTCGAACTCGATCGGCCGGCGGGGGAGGTTTTTGCAAAGATTGCCCGTCAGAACGGCACTAATATTGTATGCGGCAGCAAAGTTTCGGGAACCCTTTCGATCTTTCGCTTCGGTGACAGGCCATATTATGAAGAAGAATTCAATCTGGTCGCCAAGGTTAAGGGGCTCAAGGTCCGCAAAATCGGCAACACCTGGCTGGTTGGCGCCGAGAACATACATGATGCTGTTGAAAGCAGTCTGTATTCTGTTCGCCGGTTCAGTCATTCAAGTGCCGCCGCCAGAACTGAAGATATCAGGGAAATGCTGAATCGACTGGGGCTGGCAGATAAAGTCCGGGTCGCCCGCGACACTTACAGCAACACCCTGATAACAGGAGGCAACAGCCGCGTGATCGATGCCATAGCGAGGTATGTCAGGCTGGTAGATGAGCAACCCGACATGGTACAGCTTCAATGCAAAATGAACTCGGACTGCATCGCCTTTGCTGAAGAGCTTGAGGTTCCGGCCCTGCGTCAGATCAGACGCAGCTTCGCGAAGGCTGACACCGGCTGCGGTATTGTCGTCACGCCCGGCTATACTGACAGCAAAGGCAATATCAGCCTTAAATGGCTCATTCAGACAGTACAGGCCGGCAACAAAATTTCAATCGGCAGCTTTGCATTGACCGCCGCGGCTCCAGGCATGGCACTGGCCGAATTTGACTGGCCTGCCAGAACCCGCATTGAGCTGGCAGGAGCATACACTCTGCGTGACCGCAGTCAGGAAGACAACTTGTACTCAGATGGTCCGGTGATCGAAACCCCGCATGACACCAGTGATGACCCATTTTTCGACAAATTTTAACAGGAGTATCCAATGAGAGTCATACACAAGCTGACTGTGCTGTTGATATTACTTGCCATTACAATGGTTACTGCTTCTACTGTCACTGCAGCAGAAGAAGAGGTAAACACCGATTATTCCGGCTGGCAGTTGCCTGAGATTATCGACGACATCGCGAAGATTGGCGGCACGAAGATAAGCGGCGACATTCCTGATGTTAAAGTTCAGACCGCAGACTTTTCGGGCGGCGTCTATTACGAAGAGGCGCTGAATCTGATTCTTAAAAGCTTTAATCTGGCATTACGCAAAAAAGGCGAAGAGTTTGTCGTTATCAGAGAAGATGCCGCCAGTGCTGACCCCGATGCTACCCGGAACAGAAGCCCCGAATCAAGAAGCGCACAGACTCTGGCTGAAGTTATCAAAGAACTGTCGCCGGCCGGCGTCAGTGTACAGCATGTTCCTGAGAGCAACTCACTGCAGCTCAAAGGCAAAACTCGCATGCTCAGCGAAGTTGAGAAACTGGTCTTCGCAATCGATTTCCCTGTTCACCTCCTTCGATCAAGGTTTTATCTCAAAGCAGATGCTGAAGAAAAGCCCCTGGCAGTTATTGAACTCGACACTGACAACTGGGAACAGTTCAAGAAGGCATTCGCTGATGGAAACGGCGGCATCGAGGGCACTATCGGCCTGAACGACGATGGTCATGCCAGCATAGATTTCAGCTGTGCTTTTACAGACGGCGATGGCCGTCATCAGATCAGTCACGTTCTCTTACTCGCCGACCCGGCATTGGTGCACAAGCACAGATTCAGCATCGACGGCAAAAACTGGGAAATTGGCTGGCAGGTCGAGCAGGTGCGCAGATCACAATGAATACAGGAATAATTCAGACGACTCTGGTTCTGCTGTTTACATCTATCTGTATCACGCCGGCACTGAGCGGCCAGACTCAGGCAACGCCTGCCGCAAGGCCTGCGATGATAGCCATCGACCCCGGCCATCCTTCAGAAACCAGTGGCGGTTGCGCACATCACGGCCTCAAAGAAGTCGACATCTGCTGGGAAGTCGCACTCAGACTTGAAAAGCTGATAGCCGCCGACCCGGCTCTGACTTCAGTCAAAACGAAGCAGAGAGTCGATGAGCTTGTCACCAACCGCGAACGCGCCGAAATCGCCAACCGGGCCGGCGCCGCGCTGATGCTTCGTCTGCACTGCGATTCTGGCAATGGCAACGGCTGCACTGTCTATTATCCTGACCGCCAGGGCACGGTTCAGGATGTCACCGGCCCGTCATACGAGGTGATCGCCGCCAGTCGGCGTGCCGCCGAGGGCATGCAGGCCGGACTCGCTGTAGTGCTTGGCGGCAGCCTGTATCTTAATCAGATAAAGACAGATTCGGTAACTTATGTTGGTTCAAAACAGGGCGCGCTGACCGGTTCGATTTTTGCGAAGGTTCCGGCTCTCGTCGTCGAGATGGTCTATCTCAACAACGCCAGCGACGCCGCCTTCATAAGCAGCCCGGCCGGTCAGGATCTGATGGCCCAGGGCATGCTAGCCGGCATCAAAGAGTTCATGCAACACGACAGAACGCTCAGTGTGACACCTTGAGAAACTGCAGGTTGTCGGGTGTGCCTGTCTGAAGATCAGGCCCCGGACTCAGCAGAGAGGGCCCTGAGGCGTTATAATTCCATGCGGCGGCGGTGAACGGGTCTTGCGGCAGCGAGGGCACGCCAAGCCAGGCGGCGACTGCGGCCATATCGGCCGGCCAGCTGCCATTTTCATTATAATAAGCGTGCAACGCCACGGCCAGAGCGCCACCGCGCAGTTTCGCCTTTGTCGTAATCCAATAGATGTAGTTCTTCTCGAGATCCGGCATCATGCCCAACAACCGTTGCAGAAAAGAAGTCTCCGGCAGGAAGAAAAACTTGATGTAATTCAGGCTAATGCTGGCTTTGAACTGCTTCAGCGGGTAGGCCAGTTCGTGAACCTCTGCCAGCCGCTTCACTGCCTGCGGGTATGGTTCGGCGCAGACCTGCCGGTAACTGCTCATAACAGGTACCAGATATGAGTCAATAACGGCTTGATCTTTGAAAAGGCCGACAAGGGCATGAGGATTTCTTCCTACCGCCTTCATGGCTTCACCGCTGACAATGGCCTGCTGCCATCGGCGGGCAAATTCCGGCCAGTAATTAATTTCGTTCGCTACCATGCGTGCCGGCGGCAAAAATGCGTTCTCCAGTGTTTCAACCCAGTTCAGAAGCTGTAACACATCTTCTCTGCTGCATTTGAGCATGGGAGCGAGCTCACGCAGCAGGCTGCCTGTCAACTTACCCTTGGTTTCTCCAGTTTCAAAGCCTAAGCCCGAAAGTGCACCGGTCTGTGTCTCGCGAATTTCGAAAAGCGCACCAATAGCCGCCGGAGCGCATGCCAACAGCAGAGCCTGCTGCTGGTTTCCATGTTGCGCGGCCCGCCATGCCAGCAGTGCACAAAAACGCGCACTATCTTTTACAGGTTCGAATATCGAAATTGCACCGGCATAGCACTTTTTGTCTGGCCGCTCGGGCGCTGCAACCGGGAAAGATGCCAGCAGCTGCGGCAATCTGTCGCATATTGCGCGGGTTCTGGCATCGAGATCGGGAACGTTGGCAAGCCAGGCCTCGATATCTTCATCTGCCGCGAAAAATGCGTCACTTTTCTTCCTGTTGTCACTGGCCAGGCTGTACATCTGACTGTAAGTATCAGATGCCGACGGTGGCATTATTCCGTCGATCAGTGTCATCGGATCAGCGGTCGACAAAGCGTCAGCACCACTGAGATCATGTTCTGTCATGTGAGAAATGCCTGATTTATTGAGGCCTGCTTTAATGACGCTTGCTTCCACATCAAACCATAGCGTCAATCCTCGATAACTCTGGATCAGCGAATATAATATGAGAAAAATGCCAAGAATCACTCTGGTTTTGCTTTTTATCTTTATCATTCCCCGAATTCCTCCTTACAGGTTCTCTGCAGGCCAGGCCGGCGAGTTAATATCTGCGACCTGTTTTCCGTGCTGCCCCTCACAGAATAATCTACCCACGCTGACCGGTCAATAATAAAACTGACGAGTCATGTGAGCACTTGTTTTTAGTATCATTAGGCTGTCGATTTCACTTCTGGCATCTCAGAATCCTGCTGTCAATCTCCTTTTGCAATCGGCCGGCAGACCTGTGAAGAAGGTTCTCCGGACACAGCACATCGGTCAGCGGGGAACCTTGAGAAACTGCAGGTCGTCGGGCGAGCCGGTCTGAAGATCAGGCCCGGGGCTCAGCAGAGAGGGCCCTGAGGCGTTGTAAGTCCATGCTGCAGCGGCGAACGGATCTTGTGGCAGAGAGGGCACGCCAAGCCAGGCGGCGACTTCGCCAAGATCGGCCGGCCAGCTGCCTTTTTCCTGATGAAAGGCATGTAGTGCAACGGCCAGCGCCCCACCGCGCAGCATCGCCCTGGTCTTGACCGACGCAATATAAAGCGTATCAAGATTCGGCATTTGAACGCCAAGAATAGTTTCCAGAAATGCCGTTTCCGGCGCAATCACATACTTGAAGATGTGCACCCCGGCTTTCTCTGTGTGCCTCTTCAAAGGCTCTACCAGTTTGAGCACCTCTTTCAGCCTTTGAACCGCCTGCGGATATGGCTCAGCGCAGACCTGGCGAAAACCGGTCATTATCGGCACCAGGTATGAGTCCAGGGTTTTCTGATCACTGCACAGACGCACGAGCGCCTGCGGATTTCTGCCGACCGACTTCATGGCTTCGCCGCTGTCGATGGCCTTCTGCCAGTTGCGTGCAAACACCGGCCAGAAGTTGAGTTCGTTGGCCAGCACGCGCTCAGATGAGGGAAAGGCTTTTGCTAGAGTTTCTGACCATTTCAGCACCTGCAGGGCGTCTTCTCTGCTGATTTTGAGCATCGGGGCGAGTTCACGCAACAGGGCGCCGCTCAGCTGGCCCATGCTTTCGCCAAATGCCTTTCCCATGCCGGTTAGAGCACCCGTCTGAGTCTCGTGAATTTCAAGCAGCGCGCCGATGGCCGCAGGGCCGCAGGCGATCAGCAGAGTCTGCTGTGCGCTTCCCTGCCGCGCAGCTCGCCATGCCAGAAGAGCCCAGAAACGTGCGGTAGTTCTTGTCGGGTTATAAAGAGGCAAAGCGCCTATGAAGCAGTTCATTTCAGATGGCTCCGGCGCAGCAACCGGAAACGATGCGAGCAGTGTCGCCAATCTTTCATCGATCAACTGCATTCTTGCGTCGATATCTGGAACATTGGCAAGCCAGGCGTTTATCGATTCTTCTGCCGCAAAGAATGCTCCGCCATTTTTCTCACCGGCACCGGCGAGGTTATACATCTGCATGTAAGCCTCAGAAGCCACCGGCGCTGTCAGACCGTCGATCAGCTCCATCGGATCCGCAACCGGCGAAAATGACGCTGCCTGCAGATTATGATCCGACCTCTGCGGCAATTCGGTGATAAGATAGCTTGCGCGCAGATCCAGGCCAAGCGTCAACAGACGATAACTCTGCACCAGCGCAAGTAGTATGATAATGACACCTAAAATCACTCTGGTTTTACTTGTTATCTTTATCATCTCCAGGATTCCCCTTGTCTGAGTTTGATCTTCATTCAATATTGTTCTCTGTGCGACGCATCAAAGAATAATCTACCTGCGCCGGCCGGTCAAGAATAAAACCGGCCACTGTCGAACTGTAGTATAATCTGGAGAGTGCGCCACAAAAGTGCGTCTTGAAGGAGCAATGTGATGGATGAATATCGATCGATAAGCAGGGTCGTAAAGGGTATGGAAACGACTGACGGGGCCGGGGTGCGGCTGGTGCGCGTATTTGGCAGCCGCGATGTCGCTGATTTCGACCCCTTTCTGATGATGGATGCTTTTGATAACTCGAAACCTGAACAGTATATCAAAGGCTTTCCGTGGCACCCGCACCGTGGCATCGAGACGATTACCTATCTGATCGAGGGAAACGTCGAGCATGGCGACAGCCTCGGCAACAAGGGCAATATATACAATGGCGACTGTCAGTGGATGACCGCCGGTAGCGGTATCATCCATCAGGAAATGCCACAGCCGCCCGGCCGCATGATCGGCGTGCAGATCTGGCTGAACATGCCGGCGAAAGACAAGATGGCGCCGCCGGCCTACGGCGACATCGTTTCGGCAAATGTGCCGGTAATAGCCGATCAGGGCTGCGAGGTGCGGCTGATTTCGGGCACTCATCTCGGCCGCAACGGCGCCTTCACCGGCCGTTACATCAAACCTCTGTATATGGACGTAAAAATGCCGGCGCGCTCGACCTGGGAGCTGGCAACGGCTGAAGATCAGACGCTTTACACTTACACATTTTTCGGTTCCGGCTGCTTCGATCCTGAGACCGGCAAGGTCTACGGCAACAAGGTCGCTCTGCTGTTCAGTCCCGGCAAAAAATTGCGCGTCACCGCCGGCGACGAAGAGTTGCGTTTCATCGTGCTTTCAGCGCCGCCGCTGCACGAACCCGTCGCCTGGGGCGGCCCGATCGTCATGAACACTCAGGCCGAACTCGACCTGGCTTTTCGCGAACTGGAATCCGGCACCTTCATCAAAAACTGACTATCACCTGCTTTTTTGCTTTGCCGGCCAGCGCTAGTTCATTCTGTTGAACATTGAATAGCTCTGCCTTGTTACCAATTCGGGAACATGATATACTTTTAATAGATGCATATCATTTCACAAAAGAAACTACGAGACTTTTGGCTGCTGCATCCTGATGCGGAATTCGATCTGCGCCGCTGGTATCTGTTCGCAAAGAAAGCCAGCTGGATCGAGCCTGCCGATGTGAAACGAGTGTTTTCTTCTGCCAGCTTTCTCGCTAATAATCGGGTCGTGTTCAATATTTGCGGGAATAAATATCGGCTGGTAGTGAAAATGATATACGAGTCACGGCGGATTTATATCAGGTTTGCTGGAACTCACCAGCAATACGATCGTATCAATGTCGAAACCATTTAGCACAGGAAGGTGATTTATGAAGGCAATCAAGCCAATCAGAAACGAAAAGGACTACCTGGCGGCCCTTGCTGAGATTGACATGCTTGTTGACAGTGAGCCTGGAACAGCTGAATGCGATCGCTGTGAGGTTCTGACTGTGCTGGTCGAAGCATATGAAGAGTGCAAACACCCTATTTACACGGATGACATCGGACCAATCGAAGCGATAAAATTCTGGCTCGAGCAAAACGCCCTGAACAATTCCGATCTGGAGGTTTATTTAGGCAGCCGTGCCAGAGTCTCAGAAATATTGAATGGCAAGAGACAATTGAGCATTACCATGATTCGTAAACTCGCCAGTGCCGGTATCCCGGCCGAGCTTTTGATTCGCCCCCTGCACGTTGCGAAGGCGGCATAGCTTCTTATCTCAGTGCCATAAGGGACGCCCTGTTTATCTTTTCAGTTTTGCGGTAACGCAGATTTGAAGAACCGCGAACAGCTATTATTTCGCTCTACCGGCCGGCGTTGCCTTTGCAGATGGTTTCGCCGGCTTTTTCTTCGGCTTCGGCTCGGGCAGTTCCTGAGTGGTGATTCTGATGAGCTCGCACAGCCAGTCGCGATCTTCGAACTGGCCGTCGATAAGAAAATTCGGCTTCGCGCCCGGATAAGGCTGGCCTTCGACCACCTCGCCGATAAAGGCGCGCCCACCTTCCGTCGGCTTGACGAACAGCTGGTTATCACACACCAGGGCGACCACCTTACCGCCGCAATAAATGGCATACTCGCCAAACATCTTTTTACAGCTGACACCCTTAACATCCCGCAGCTGATCAACGATAAATTCGACAAATTCCGCATCAGAAGCCATATTGAACCTTTCGATATTATCTGATTTACTGATCATTCAAGCCTTAATGTCTAACAAAGCTTCAGACTATGACTTTTTATAGACAATTCAAAGTTGCAACTCAATAAGACTAGCGTTATCCTGGCTTAACTATCAAGTCCTTAATCAAAATGAGCTATGCAAAGTTTCCTGGAAAAACTGACAATAGGAAAAGCCTATGAGAGGCCGCATATAGCCTCTTTACTTGGGTATGCAAGCTATCGTGCAATTGCTAAAGGTGTGGTTACCCCTTCTAGCAGCAATTTGATCATTCTTTTTGTTACGAAAGAGAAGCAAACAAGTCTTACTCAGTATAACGATTACATCGATGGCGGTTTTTTATACTGGGAGGGCGAAGCTCGTCACGGTTCAGACGATAGAATCAAAACAGCAGCTGACAATGGCGATGAAATAGTTTTGTTCTACAGGAACCGTCATCATTCTCCATTCGTGTATATGGGACACATTTTTCTTACAGACTGCATAAAGCGCATTGATAAACCGAGTGAGTTTATCTTTTCTCTGACCCCTGTTGAAGCTGTTATAGAAAAGACAGTTATCTACGAAACTATCGATCAAAACTCAAGCGAGTTTCTCGCCTTACGAGAAACAGATAGAGAACAGCTTACGAAGACTCGGGTCGGTCAGAATCATTTTCGTAAAAATCTGATAAAAATCTGGGGAAAATGCTCTGTGACAGGTGTTGAGAACCTCGAATTTCTTCATGCATCACATATTAAGCCATGGCGAGAATCAAACAACGAAGAGCGTCTGAATCCATTCAATGGCCTGCTCTTGAATCCAGCGCTTGACACTGCATTTGACAAAGGCTTTATTGGATTTGATCCTACGGGCAAAATTGTAATTTCAAATAATCTTACGCGCGATGACGCAGAAAAAATGGCGATATCTGATCGCCTGAAATTAAGACAAATCTACCCGGGCAATCAGCAATATCTTTCCTACCATCTCGAAAATCTATTTGATAAAATAGCAGCATAATGCTGTTTTTGAGAAAGATGTTTATGAAACAATCTGGTTCCAAGAGGGTCATATTAAGCCTGTTTTATATTTATATGTCTGTCTGCGCAACACATGGTGGAGAAACAGAATATAATTCCGCAAAAGGCGCATTCGAGCAGAGGTTTGCTGAGGCGGAAAAGCTTATGAAGAGCGGGGTGGCGCTGGGGCGGGAAAAGAAATATGCTGAGTCGGCGGCGGAGCTTAGGAAGGCGATCGAGCTGATTCCGGATAATGGGCCGCTGTGGTATAACCTCGGGATGTCGC
>Ga0116143_10002338_pt1 | contig 20851 bp, 14 predicted proteins | sample AD_UKC034_MetaG_FD_89745 | JGI IMG/M metagenome (GOLD analysis project Ga0116143, IMG submission 89745) | Active sludge microbial communities of municipal wastewater-treating anaerobic digesters from USA - AD_UKC034_MetaG | ecosystem: Engineered > Bioreactor > Anaerobic > Digestate | place: USA...
GGGTTCCAAGCCGGGTGACCTGATTGCGCGTGCGGGCAATGTAGCCGTCGAGAAAGTCACTGGCCGCCAGCAGAATAAATACCAGCAGCGCGCCGCTCCGGAAATATTCGTTGGCGGCTCCCTGCTTCAGCCCCATCTGGTAATAGATCAGCAGCAGGATATAGACCGGCACACAAAGAATGCGGAAAAGCGTGATACGCGTGGCGAGCGTCAAGCGCGGACAGCCTGCTGATGAATCCCCCATGGTCGGCTCCTAGGCCCCTCCGAATTTCCGCAGTGTCCGCTCAATGCGGGCCAGAACGCGCTCGCGGCCCAGCACTTCAAGCATTTCAAAAAGACCCGGACCCACTGCCATGCCGGATACCGCGATGCGCACCGGATGGATAAGCTGTCCCGCATTCGCGCCCAATTCCGCCGCATAATCATGGAGTATCTTGTCCAGCGACGGGGCATCGAACTTATCACTGGCCGCGAACCGCTTCCCCATTTCGCGCAGCTCATCCAATGCGCCCTCTTTCATCAGCCGCTTGGCCACAGCTTTCTCATCGTACTCGTAGTTCTCGGTGAAAAAGAAACCCGCATGCAGGGCAATGTCGGAATAGAAGTGAATCCGATCGCCCATGGCCCGAAGCACGGCCGAGAAATAATCCGGTGCGGTGGCTGAATCCCACAGTCCTCGCTGCATCATCACCTCACGGCAGCGCTTTTCCAGCTCCTCTCTCGGCTGGCTCCGCATGTAAACCCCATTCATCCATTCCAGCTTTTTCAGATCCATCTGGGCCGGCGACGATTGCGCGCGCGCGAGATCAAACAGCTCGACCATTTCCTCGCGGGACATGATTTCACGGTCATCGCCGGGCGACCATCCCAGCAGCGCCAGATAGTTGAACAATGCTTCCGGCAGGTATTCCCGGTCGCGGAATTCGCCGACATAGGCTGCGCCATCGCGCTTGGAATAGGGCTTGCCCTGCGCGTTGACAATCATCGGCAGATGGGCGTACTGCGGCACCTCCGCGCCCAGCGCCTCGTAAATGGCCACATGGCGGTAGGTGTTCTCAACATGGTCATCGCCGCGAATGACGTGCGAAACATTCATCGTGATGTCATCCACAATATTGGCGAGATGAAATACCGGAGAACCGTCTGAACGAACGATTACCAGATCCTTCATGTCACCGGCTTTTTTCGTCAGTGCTCCCTTGACCAGGTCGTGGAAAGTCATGTCCCGCCCCGGCATCCGGAATATGATGCACTCGCCCTTGCCCGTTCCGCCCTTGTCCTCCTTGTAGGCCAGCCCCTTTGACAGCAGCATCTCCGCCGCCTCAAGGTGCTTCGCCCGCTGGGTGGACTGGTAAAGAGGTTCCTCGTCATAGGTCAGTCCGAGCCAGTCCATGGCGTCCAGCACCGTCTGGACCGCCTCGGGTGTCGAACGTTCGGTGTCCGTATCCTCGATGCGCAGCAGGAACTGCCCGCCGTTATGATGCGCAAACAGCCAGTTGTAGATGGCCGCACGAATGTTGCCAATATGCACATGCCCCGTCGGACTGGGCGCAAAGCGTGTTCTGATCTTTCTCATGTTTCTCCGTTCTTCGAAAAACAACAGATACTATGGAGCAGAACCGGATGAAAGAACAATCCTCTATTGCGTTGGGAATGCAAAAGGAATAAAAGTACTGCGTTCATAACACCAGATATTGCAGGTATTTTTATGAGTGAAAACGAAACAGCGGCCCCGTTGCATTTCATCCGGCAAATCATCGCCGATGACTTGAAAAGCGGCAAGCACACGCACATTGTAACCCGGTTCCCGCCGGAGCCCAACGGCTATCTGCACATTGGCCACGCCAAGGCCATCTGCATAGACTTCGGCATGGCCCTCGAAAACAACGGCACCTGCCACCTGCGTTTTGACGACACCAACCCCACCGCCGAAGAAGTCGAATATGTCGAATCCATCATGGAGGATGTGCGCTGGCTCGGATTTGACTGGGGGACACATCTTTATTACGCCTCCGACTATTTTGATCAGATGTACGAATTCGCCGTGCAGCTCATTAAAAAAGGCAAGGCCTATGTCTGCACGCTTTCGGCTGAAGAGTTCAAGGAATACCGCGGTGTGCCCACGCGCCCCGGCAAGGAAAGCCCCTGGCGCAACCGGCCGATCGAGGAAAGTCTCGATCTGTTCGAACGCATGAAGGCCGGCGAGTTCGAGGACGGAGCCTATGTGCTCCGGGCCAAAATAGACATGAATTCTCCGAACCTGCACATGCGCGACCCGGCCATCTACCGCATCAAGAAGGCCCATCATCACCGCACCGGCGACAAGTGGTGCATCTATCCGATGTACGACTTCGCGCACTGCATCGAAGATTCGCTGGAAAAGATCACCCACTCGCTCTGCACGCTGGAGTTCGAGGTTCACCGCCCGCTGTACGACTGGATCCTGGAAGAACTGGACATCTACCGTTCGCGGCAGATCGAATTCGCGCGGCTCAATCTCACCTACACCGTCATGAGCAAGCGCAAGCTGCTGGAGCTTGTCGAAGAAGGCCTTGTGAAAGGCTGGAATGATCCGCGCATGCCTACCATCTCCGGCCTCAGGCGGCGCGGATACACCCCTGAGTCCATTCGCGATTTCTGCGAGCGCGTGGGTGTCACCAAAACAGAAAGCCTTACCGATGTGGCTCTGCTGGAACACTGCCTGCGCGACGACTTGAACAAGTCTGCATTACGGCGCATGGCCGTCATGAACCCTCTGAAGCTCGTCATTGACAACTATCCCGAGGGCAAGGTGGAGGAATTCGACGCGGTAAACAATCCCGAGGATCCCGCGGCAGGAACGCGCAAGGTTGCCTTCTGCAGGGAACTGTTCATTGAACGCGGCGACTTCATGGAGAACCCGCCGAAGAAATATTTCCGCCTCTCCCCCGGACAGGAAGTGCGCCTGCGTTATGCCTGCATCGTAAAATGCACCCATGTCGTCAAAAACGCCGCCGGTGAAGTCACCGAAGTGCACTGCACATGGGATCCCGACTCGCGCGGCGGCAGCGCGCCGGACGGACGCAGGATCAAAGGCACCATCCACTGGGTATCCGCAAAACACGCGGTCGAAACCGAAGTGCGCCTCTACGACCGCCTGTTCAGCGTGGAAGATCCGATGGATGCTGTTGAAGGCAAAGACTGGAAGGATCATCTGAATCCGAATTCGCTGGAAGAGACGACATGCCTGATTGAACCCGCCCTCGTGAAGGCGGAACCCGGCACCCGATTCCAGTTCGAGCGCATCGGCTATTTCTGCGTGGACAGCGTCGACTCCAAGCCCGGCCGGCCGGTCTTCAACCGCACGGTCACCCTGCGGGATTCCTGGGCCAAACAGGGCGCGCGGGAATAAAACTTCCAATCACTGGAAATCTCAAAGGAAAAAGTTCCAACCATTGGAAGTTTTCAGACCAAAAGTTCCAATGATTGGAACTTTTCTATTCAAGAGCATCATTCGCCAACGCCAGCAGAGAAATGCAGGCCACATCTGTGCGCAGAATGCGGGGACCCATGCCGGCCAGTTGAAATTCCTTTGCACAGAGGCTTTCAATTTCCTGCGGAATCCATCCGCCCTCGGGGCCGACAGCCAGCAGAATCCGGTCCGGTTTGCTTTTAAGAACAGCATCATGCACTGATATCCTGCCGGACGGATCGGCCAGAAGCCTGAGCGATGCGGGGAACATTTCGTCCAGCCTCTCCATCATCTCCGTGAAAGTGCGGAACAGATGCACGTCGGGAAGATGCGTGTCGCCCGCCTGCTGCAGGCCCTCGATCAGCCTGGGGCGATAGTATTTCTCCTCCAGCACATGTGTGTCGAAATAATTGCGTTCCACTTTCCACGCATTGGTCAGCACGACATGTCCCACGCCCATCGAAGCCAGTGGAGCCCACAGGCGCTTGAGCACCTTAGGGCGAGGAAGGGCCAGGAGAACATCAATCCGGGATTCCGGCGGCATTTCGTTTTCGAATTCGCAGCGCAACCGGACCGCATGTTTCTTAATCTCCGAGATAGTTCCCTGCCCCCTGGGGCCATTAACAAGTCCGATGCGAAGACTGTCCCCCTCTTTCAGATGCAAGACCTTGCGGATATGCCCGGCCCTATCGTCATCCAGGACGGTAATCCCATCCCTGACTTCTTCCTGCTCAAGTAGAATGATATTCATGATTTTGGATTGAGGCTTCCCTGCCGGTATCCTTCGGAATCAACGGACACCTGGTCAAATCCGCAGGCCTTTATGGCCGGAATGATGGTTCCGCTTTTTTCCTGCAGAGTTCTGATTTCACTGCACTCCACCTCAATTCGAGCAGCATTCCCGTGAGCACGCACACGGAACTGATGAAAACCCCCGCGCCGCAGAATGTCTTCAGCCCTCTCCACTTTCTTCAGCGCATCAGGGCTGATCGGTGTTCCGTATGGAATACGCGAAGCCAGACAGGCCATCGCGGGCTTGTTTGCGGAGGACAGCCCCAGAGAAGCGGAAGCCGCCCGGATATCGTCTTTCGTGAAACCGAGTTCTTTCAGCGGGCTCCTTATGCCCAGCTCTGCAACAGCCCGGCTGCCCGGCCTGAAATCGTTCAGGTCATCGGCATTGGAGCCATCCACAACGGTTCGAATATCCAGTTTGGCCGCGTGTTTTACAATGTTCGAAAAAACGTGAAACTTGCAGTGGTAGCACCGGTCGGGGCTGTTCCCCATGACCTCAGGCACGGTGGTGACATCCATGGGAAGGATCACATGCCGTATGCCGATTTCGCGGGCGAGATTATCCGCATCATCCCGCTCTGCCTCCGAAATGAAAATTGAATGCACCGTGAAGGCAACCGCCCTGCTGCCCAGCTCCTGAAAGGCCACAGCGGCCAGCAGGGTGCTGTCCAGCCCTCCGCTGAAAGCAACCGCAACAGCCCCCGTGTCCCGCAGGCATTCCCGCAGTTTCTTCATTTTGACTTCAATACTCACAGCACCACCTCAATCCATCCTCCGCCCAGCACTTCCTTTTCGCTGTAGAAAACCGCGGCCTGCCCGGACGTTATGGCAAATTGCGGCTCACTGAACTGAACCACAGCCCGATTGCCGTCAAAACAAACCTTCGCCGGCACGGCGTGATGCCGGTAGCGAATCTGCACATCGCAATGAAGCGGGGATACAGGCACTTCATTCATCCAGTGAATATCATGCAGCCGGCAGGCGTCGCGCATCACTTCGGAACGCGGCCCAACCACAACCTGATTCGCTTCCGGCCGCACATCGCTCACATAAAGAGGTTCAGTCCACGCAATGCCCAGCCCCTTGCGCTGGCCGATGGTGAAGTTATAGAATCCCCCATGCACGCCGAGCACACGGCCATCCCGCTTCACAATGTCGCCGGGCTTTTTCAGCTCTTTCCGGTAGCGCTCGATCATCGCCCCGTGACCGTCATCGGGAACAAAGCAGAGATCCTGGCTTTCGCCGCGGAAAAGCGCGGGAAGGCCGCGGGCCTTCACATAAGCCGTCACTTCCGGTTTCCGCATGCCGCCCAGCGGGAAAAGAATGTGCGCAAGCTGCTCCTGCGAAAGCCGGTGCAGGAAGTAGGTCTGATCCTTTTCCGGATCGTGTCCCCTCAGCATGTGATAAGATCCGGAACGGTTTTCGATCCGGGCATAATGGCCGGTGGCAAAATATTCACATCCGAGTTTGCGCCCGGCGGCGAGGCAAAGCCCAAACTTAATGCGCTCGTTGCATGTCACGCAGGGCGACGGGGTTCGGCCTTCCGCGTAATCGCGGACAAACGGCTCGATGATGTCATGGCCGAACTCTTCCACGGCATTAACCATTTCGTGCCGGATCCCCAGATGCCTGCAAACTGTCGCGGCCCGATCAACATCCTCCAGCGAACAGCATCGCGAGCCCTTCCACATGTGGGCGGTCAGGCCAACGACTTCATGCCCCTGGTCCAGCAGCAGCGCGGCGGCCGCGGAACTGTCCACGCCGCCGCTCATTCCCACCGCCACGCGCACTCTGCTGTTCATATCACTCATCCCGCACAACATACCGCCCCAGCCTGCAAGTTTCCAGCATTGTATGATGAACCTTGAACAGGCAGGGTTGAATTGATTATATTCCCCCACATGTTCAATACGGGAGATGCACTATGAGCAGTATTTTCAAGGCATACGACATTCGCGGGATTTACGGAGACACCCTTTCCGATGATCTGGCATATAAAATCGGCCGGGCTTATGTCACATTTCTGAAATGCAAATCGGTCGTGGTCGGACGCGACATGCGCCCCCATTCCGTTCCGCTGTTCAAGGCGCTCACCAATGGCATTCGGGATCAGGGTGCAGACGTCGTGGACATCGGCATGTGCAGCACGCCCATGTCCTACTTTGCCAACGGGAGCCTCAAGGCTGAAGGGAGCATCATGATCACCGCCTCGCACAATCCGGGCGAATGGAACGGCTTCAAGCTCTGCCGTGAAAATGCAATTCCCATCAGCGGCATTACCGGAATAAAAGACATTGAAAAGATAGTGCAAAATGAAACATTTGCCCCGAAAGCCGAAAAAACCGGAACGGTTTCCACACATAATGTCACAGCTGAATACGTGAAGCATATTCAGAGCTATGCCGCCCTGAAGCGGCCGGTGCATATTGCCATTGATTACGCCAACGGCATGGGCATTGAAGAGGGCAAGGTCTTTGAAGGCCTGCTCACCGCCGATTCGCTTTTTGACACACTTGACGGGAATTTCCCCAACCACGAAGCCAATCCCCTTCACCTGGAAACCTTTGAGCCCCTGCAGAGTATGGTTCGCAAAGGAAAATACGACTTCGGGGTCTATTTTGACGGCGACGCGGACCGGGCGGGATTCTGCGATGAAAATGGGGATATCGTGTCCATGGACATGATCACGGGGCTTATCGCCGAGGCCATGCTCAAGCGCGACGGCGGAGGCGCCATTTTCTATGATCTGCGCAGCAGCTGGGCCGTCAAGGAGCTGATCGAGGAAAACGGCGGAACCCCCATGATGTCGCGCGTCGGACATGCGTTTATCAAGAAACAAATGCGCGAAGCCGACGCCGTTTTTGCCGGCGAACTCTCCGGGCACTACTATTTCAAGGACAACTTCTTCACCGAAAGCTCATCGCTGGCGGTGATCTATGTGGCAAATCTGGTCAGCCAGTCCGGCAAGACGCTGTCCGAGCTCATTAAGCCCATCCGGCGCTATTTCGCAAGCGGAGAAATCAATTCCGAGGTCGCCGACAGCAAGGCGCTGTTCGAAAAACTGAAGAGGAAATATTCCGGGGGCAAAGTCATTGAACTCGACGGGCTATCCATCGAATTCGACAACTGGTGGTTCAACGTGCGAGGCTCCAACACCGAGCCGCTGGTCCGCCTGAACATGGAGGCCCGGAGCAAAGCGCTGATGGAAGAAAAGCGCGACGAACTGCTGGCAATCATCCGGGGCTGAAAAAGCTGGCGTACCCTGCAGGAGTCGAACCTGCAACCTCCTGATCCGTAGTCAGGTGCTCTATCCAATTGAGCTAAGGGTACGCTTTCGTTATTTTCCTGAGAAATATTGCATATTTCTCAATATTTTCAATAGTTTTTCCTGATTTTCCATTTGGAAAATGCTTATCAATGCTTATCAATGATTATCCTTGCTTTCCAACTTTATTGGTATCATATATGGCATCAGATACAAATGATCCATATACAGCCAGGAGCAAAAACTATGCAATATTCGTCTCAGTCAAAGAACATTCAAAAACGTGGGCGATACTATTACCTTAGAGTGATGATTGATGGCAAGCGTTATTTTCGCTCTCTTGGAACTGGTGATCGGAATCTTGCCAAATGCCGCGCCCGCGACCTGATCAAAGCCATGAAAGGAAAACGCTTTGATATCCTTGAGGAGACCAAAGCCAACAAGAATTACGCGACCATAGACCAGATCATCACGATCTACGAGAATGCCGCCCGCATGCGCGGATTGTCGGACAAAACCATCTACGACAACATCCGCTCCTTCCATCAGGTCCTTGGCCTGCAGACAGGAAGCAAAGCATCAAGCCAGATCATTACCCGTGATGCGGTTGAGCACTTTCTAAACTCGGAAATTAAGTCTTCAGGTAACTCGACAAGGCGCAGGCGCTCGCTGGCCTCAACACTTCGCCAGGCCAAATCAATCTTTGCCCGATGGGTTATTTCTGACTACGAGAAAATCAAGCTGCCCGACATTGAAGGCTTCATGCGTTCCGGAAGAATTCGGACCGAGGCCATCAAGTATATTCTGCCGCCGGAGAAACTGCGGAATGATACGCTCAACGAAGGGCGCAAACTGCGCGAACTTGCTCCCCACCTTTATCAGGTATTCCTCCTCACCTATGATCTTGGATTGCGGGCGGGAGAAGCAGTCAATGCAAAATGGTCATGGATACGGACTGATTCAGATGGACGATACTACATGGACATTATACGTCGCCCTGACTTCAAACCCAAAGGCCGGGAAAGAAGCGTACCGATATCGAAGCCTGTTTGGGATCATCTGCACGAGAACAGACAGGATCATAATTTCATTTTACCGGGCAAAACCACAACGGCCCGCACAGTTCTCGTAAAAAGAGAATTTGCTGAATGGATGAGGGCCATTGGATGGGATCCGGACACCTACCCCAAGGCTGCGCACGAACTGCGAAAACTCATCGGCTCCAGATGGTACACCGAACTGGGCGCAGAAGTGGCGCAGAGCTGGCTTGGCCACGTGGACATCTCCACCACCTGCCGCTACTACGCCACCCTCACCCGCCAGCCTCATCCGCTGGACATGGATGGGATATAGTAAGACATAATTACAAGTAGTATTCTCGCTATGATCAATTCTGTTTCTGCCAACAGCCCAAAACAGCGGTCAAATCGTAGCGGCAGCGGAATTTTGTCCGACTGCGTTAGAAGGTTTTGCCTAACTTAATAGCTCTAATCCACCTGAGCGGGGCACTAGATCCTTTAGACTGAATCTGAGCAAATTCTTTCTGGCCGATTCGTATTATCACCTTATCCACAGATGCAATGTTTATTCTTTTTTAGCATTATTTATTGCAGCCAAGTAGATTTCAAGAGACTGATAAGGACTCTCGTTTGTAATATGAGGGATTCTAATCCGATACTTCTTCCCGGTGGGGAGAACAATGTCTATATCCGGAGGAGAAAATATGCCTGCGAACATTTTGTGTGATATTTTGACTTTTCTTAGCTCTACAGCTGATAACGCAAATGAATAGGAGGGGTCTTCTAAATCCGTAAATATCAAACGCTCTTCATTTATATGTAGTTCAGCCTTGTGTTTATTAAACATGGAAATTATAGCCAGCGCAGGGCCTTTAAATGGCAATCTTGCGCGACACGCAATATGCTGAGCTTCCGCTTGTTTTCGTCTCTCCTCCTCTTCTTTCCTTTTCATCTGCTCATAAAGCCTCTTGTAGCGCTGGGGGTCACCGGAAGCTCGCCCGCACCAGGCCATTTGTTTTCTAACTGCTGCATCATAATCGTATGTACTCATTGATTATCCTTATTTTGCTCACCCTGACTGCCAAATAGATTTCGCCACGATCCATAGCCCTTACACCCGTCTCAATATCAATACCTTTATATGAATCTTCTGATGTCTTACTCACCGTCTTTGCCAACGCCCGAAACAGTGGGCAAATCATAACGACAACGGATTTCTGTCCGACTGTCTTAGATTGTTATGTCTCACTTAACAACCCTAATCCACCTGAGTGCGGCGCTCGATCCTTTAGGTGAAATCGTCCCCTTATAACTTATATCACCATCAAATTTTTCAATCTCAATAGGTTCGGAAGCGTTGGCGATTGCATCTAATAGTTCCGGATCCGCAGCACCGTAAAAGGTATGCAAGCCTGACTGGGCCTGAGCAAATTCTTTCTGACCGATTCGTATTATCACCTTATCCCACCACCCATGGAGAATATATGTTGTCCGGTTATCACTTCCCCTGCGATTAATCTGAAACTCAACAATCCTCCCATCCGACATCAATAGAGGGGTCTTAGCATCAGAATACCGAAATTCTAAAGTTTCTCGGTCAAAAACATGTCTAACCGACCAGTCGCCAAAAGAATCATAAATAATATGATCAGACTTTTGAGCCCATGAACTGACGCTCATCAATGTTATAAGCAAAATGATTAACTTTGACATAAAATGTAATTTCACCGCCAGCTCCCCTATCTGCTATGGCCAGAAGCATCATGTTTTTAGCCCGAAGAATCAGCTCCTCCCTGAATATTCTGCAGGACCTATCAGCCCACTTCTCCCAAAGCCTCTCGGGCTATTTCGAACGTCGCGGATCGGGCGCAGCTACTCGCCGTCACCTTCATCCGGATTATTGGCCTTCGCCTTACTTTCGTGAAGCCGGTTCCCATCCTTGTCAATTTCTCTGATGCTCCGGATTCTTGGTTCCACCCCCATCAAAGGATATATCCAGAAGAAAACATTTTTCGATTCATGAAAATCGACAATGGCGTAGCTGCCACCATATGGAAACCCTTGCGGTCCGTGTATGATATATGGTTTCTGAAAGCACGGATCAGAAAGATCCATCGATACCATCGCGGGCTCATCAAGCAAGGATGGTCTCTGCCCCCGGCGAATCTCCTCTATACTTTTGACAATAATCGACTCGTGGCGGGCATAGGACCACTCCCTACAATAAGTGATACCGAAGACCTCGTCTATTTGAGCTGCATCGGATCGCATATCGTTATTAGCTCGCAGGAACACAACAATAAGAAAGTTGCCGTCGTGATTCCATACAGCGAGTGAGCTGTATGCATTTAGCCGCCCCCCCTCAGCAGGCTCACCGAGCACATGTTTGACCCGTTCAAAGGAATCTCCGATTTTGATACCGAGAACTGTCACAGAGGAGGTTGTTCCTGATGGCATGGGCGTGAATAAAATGCCGTCAAGCATCCCGCTGTCTATGCTGTAGTAGAGTCTTATTCCGTCAGAGGAATAGCCATCAAACACATCAGCGATTTCTTGGGGCTCTCCAAGAACTTCGCGAGTCTTCTCCCGTGAGTCCCCAAATGCGATCGGGAAATCACGATCTAAGGAAACGATTGGCGGCGAATCTGAACTCACTTCAGTTGTCAGAACCTTGCTGAGTGCCCAGCATCTGATACCGACAAAAGCGATGGCCCACGTCAGTATCACAATCGACCGAAGACGCTTGCGGCTCTGATCCTCAGTCAGCAAGGCGAATACTCCCTTGCGAATCATTTTCGGGGCAGATTCACAGTCGCCACGATCCACAGCCTCACATCCCGTCTCAATATCAATTCCTATATATGACTGTTCTTCTGATGACTTACTCACCGTCTTCCCCTCCCGAATCCCGGTTTGGGCCAGCCTTATGAGCGAGTAATTCCGCTTTCTCTACCAGACGAATGAACTCCGATCTCTCGCCCGAGGAATCCACACCCTTGGCCGTTTTAGCCATAGTTGCTGCAGATTTAAAAGTCGCATCTCCCGAAAACTCAGATTCCCGAAGCAGCATCCCGAACATGGCCACAGCCGATGCAAACTGGATATTCTCCGACGGCTGTTCCCGCTGCAGGTCTGCAGGTTTCACCGAAGCCTCCAGCAGTTTGCTTGTGTCTCCGTCCGGATCCTTGTAGCGGAGCTTTACCGTCAGCAGCTCATCGCTCCCCACTATTTGGATTTTCTGGTACTTCAATCCCCCGGCGGAAGGCACCTTTTCGTCCGAATCCGCTGGAATCAGCTCATACATTGCAGTGACGGTGTGCCCCGCCCCCATTTCCCCGGCATCCTTCTGGTCGTTGGCAAAATCCTCATTGGCCAAAATGCGGTTCTCGTAGCCGATCAGCCTATAAGCCTTCACAAGGGCGGGATTGAACTCGACCTGGATCTTCACATCCTTGGCCAGGGTGACCAGCGTTCCCCCCAGTTCGGTCACCAGAGTCTTCTTGGCCTCAAGGATATCGTCAATATAGGCATAGTTCCCGTTCCCGTGGTCGGCAAGCTGCTCCATTTTGGAGTCCTGCAGGTTTCCGGTCCCAAAGCCCAGTACTGTCAGGAATATCCCCTTCTTGCGTTCCTTCTCAATTAGGCGGATCAGCTCCCCATCCGCGGTTATCCCGACATTGAAATCGCCGTCAGTGGCCAGAATGACCCGGTTGTTTCCGTTTTTCATGAAGTTCTTTTCCGCCAGTTTGTAGGCAAGCTGGATGCCCTCGCCACCCGCCGTAGAACCGCCCGCCTCAAGGCCTGTGATCGCATTGAGGATCTGCCCCCTGTCACAGGTCGGTTCCAGTACCACTCCCGCAGCACCGGCATAAACCACAATGGAAACCTTGTCCTGCGGGCGGAGCTGGTCAACCAGCAGGTTCATGGCTGATTGCAGGAGCGTGAGTTTGTCCGGGCTGTCCATGGATCCCGACACATCCAGCAGGAACACCAGATTGTTGGGAGGCAGGTTCTCCGTCTCAATTTTCTGCGCTTGAAGGGCGATCAGAACCAGCTGATGGCCGGATTTCCACGGGCATTCCGCCAGTTCCAGGGAAACGGAGAACGGATCATCCCCCGCAGGCTGCGGATAATCATACGCAAAATAGTTAATCATTTCCTCAATGCGCACAGCATCAGGCGGCGGCATATTCCCGTCATTCAGAAATCTCCTGACATTGGCGTAGGATGCGCGGTCAACATCAATCGAGAAGGTCGAAAGCGGCTCGTTTTTCACGTTTTTGAATGAATTGCCCTTAATGTGACTATACTGCTCCGTGTTCATCTCCGGCAGCATTAGAGCGGGGCTGTAGCACAATACCGGAGAACCAGATCGGGCAGGTAGGGGATTACCGTATATATCGGACCCTGTTAGCCCTCCAATTGAGGACTCCCCGATTTCCCTCTTCTTCCGGGTGGAACAGCCCGACGCAGCAAGGGCAACCACGACGACAGCGGCTGCAAATACAAATCCCGCCCGAAGCACCAGACGATTCACTCTTTTCATGTCATTTCCCCTTTATTCTTAATGGTTATTGAAAATAAAGTGGGGAAACAGGAAATACGGCCGCGGATAAATCCCGTCCATCCACTCCCCCATCTCCCACCCCCAGCCGTACCATGATGGCGATGGTTGGGGCTGACCCGACCGAAACAACTCCGTGAATAAATACTCCCGCATCGGCGCATCCACCCGTTTGTTGTGTGCCATATATAGCTGCCCCGCGCGCCAGTTTTTGCCGCAACGGTAGATCGAAAGCGTTGCCCGAACGGGCGATGCAACGCGGTAGATATAGTGACTGCCGCGGGTGACCATTTCGGTATAGGAACCAGCGCAGTGATCCATTATCTCCCCCTCGAAATAAAGCGCTCGGGGGGTTGTCAATGGCTGTATGTCTTCTGTTCCCGCAAAGGGAGGATCAAAGAACGAGGAAGGAAAGGGCATCCGATACTCCTCCATCAGCGCCGGCGGAACGCGGGCGGCCAGTTCATCATGCACGGCGCGCAGACGATCCAGCGAAACAAATTTTCGGACATGATGTCCCGGCACTTTATCCATCATGCGCAGGGTGTATTCAAAGAAGGCGGATATGGGAGGCTGGGCAGCGTCCTGCGTATCATCCTCCGCCAGATCTTCCAGCAGGCGGGATGTTATGAACTGACGGTACCGAGCATCCGTTGCCAGACGCAGAATGCCGGCATTTATCCGGTTCACGTGCGACAGCATTTTTACAACCTCTGGGCTGTTGAAACTGTCCCGGAGATAAAGCAGCGCGTTAATGGAAAGCGAACGCGGCATAATCTTTGACAGGATCTTCCGTGCAGTTTCAGTCGCAGGAAAGCCCAGCCACGAAAGAATGTGTTTCTGCTTCCTGCTCATAAGGCTTCGGGCGGCGCGAACAGGCTTCTGAACGGCAGGCTTATGGAACACCCAGTTGCTGGCCAGGGCATAGAGTAGTGCCGGATTGCTATGGCTGAGATCCATGGCTCCCGGACAGCGGGCAAACATGTTGAGCAGATGCCACTTCCGCTCGCTGTATTTTAACAACTCGTTGCGAATATCCGCCGGAATCATGTCGAAACAGCCCCCCATCACCTTCATATCCCTGCGCCAGTTCTGCACCAAGCAGTGCTCAGTCTCCGCATATATTCCCGGCAACAGGCGCTGTCCTAAAGGGTCGGTGTCCGGAACGTCCACGCCGATTGCTCCCGCCCGATACAGGTTCGTTGACAAAAGCTTATCTGCCAGTTTTCGCGTCGGGCGCCAGTTGTGGGATCGGCGCTTGAACCACGCCCTGGGATCGGGCCAAATGGTCATGACTAGAACATGCCGGGGTTCAAACGAGTAGAGCTTCCCGTTCTTGAACGCATAGCCCCTGCGGCCCTCTTTGAAATCGCTCTTCATATCATTCCTGGCAACCTATCAAGTCGTAGGTCCATCGTCCGCATCACCTGTTAATCAACCAGAACAAACTCGGCCCGGCGATTCAAGCCCCACGACTGCTCATCATGCCCGGATACGTCCGGGCTTTCCTCGCCGAAGCTCTTGGTATAAATACGGCTGCCGTCAATGCCAAGGCCCGTGAGATAGGAGCGCACAGCCAGCGCCCGCCTTTCGCCAAGCGCCATATTGTATTCCCGGCTCCCGCGCTCATCGCAATGACCCTCGATAATCACACCGGTTTTGATGTTTTGACGCAAACTCTCAGCCACGTTTTCAATCTTTGTGCGCTCCGAAGCCCAAATCTGGGAACTGTCATAAGCAAAGTATATCGGGTCACACAGATATGTATACTCAACATTGTCTCCCGGACGCTGGACATTCTGCGGATTCCATACCTCTGTTCCCCGAGGATCAATGTCTGACCTTCGGGATCTCGCCTTACTTGAAGTACAACCTGTTGTTGAAATAATTATTGCGATGGCAGTCAGTGGGACAATGATTCCCGTTTTTGATGTAATGCAACCTACAATATTCATAATTCCTTTTCCCCTGATTATCGGTATTATTGCTATCTATGTTATACTACACGGAGAAGAATGATATTCTGCGCGATCGACATGTGATTTATAAGCCGCAGTGAAACACAAGACGCAAGCTGGGGGCAAAGACCGGGGTCGCGATTATTTCACCGCAATGTTTCCCGTTTCAGGGTCACAACATATACACACATCCCCCCGCGGACTTCCCAATGACAGATGTTTTGCCAAAGGGATTTCAATGGATTCCTGAACTACCCGGCGAAGATTGCGCGCACCGAATTCTTCACTATTTGCGCTCTTGCACAGCGCCGCAAGCACGGCATAATCATAATGCAACTGGATCTTGTGTTTCTTGCGAACCGCCTGCGCCAGCATTTTGAGCATATTTTTAGCAATAGCCAATATGGCATCATTCCCTAGCGGCGTAAAGGTTATGATCTCATCAATTCGATTGATAAATTCAACACGAAAGTGCTTCTTCAGTTCACCTTTGGCCGGGTTAGCCGCTTCACCAGCTTTTTCAGATGGCTGGTTGAAGCCCAGTGGAGCAGCACGCGCCCCGGAGCTTGCCCATAGGTTAGAAGTCATGATAAATATAGCATTGCGAGCATCGGATGTGCGACCTTTCCCGTCTGTGATGCGCCCTTCGTCAAAAAGCTGTAGAAATATATCCAGTACTCGCGGATGGGCTTTCTCGATCTCATCCAGCAGCACGATTGAATAAGGCATCGTGCGCAGATTCCCTGGCAACTGTCCCTCCTCATCATGGCCGACATAACCGGGAGGCGACCCGATGAGACGGGCCACACTATGCTGTTCCATGAATTCGGACATATCCAGCCGGATCAGGTTCTTTTCTGCGCCGAAGAGCTCCGATGCAAGAGCCCGCGCAAGTTCCGTCTTACCCACTCCAGAGGGCCCCATAAAAAGAAAAACACCCATTGGACCCCGACGCGCCCCCAGTGCTGCACGGGCCAACATCAAACGATTGCAGACCCGGTCCACGGCATCATCCTGTCCGATGATGCGCTGCAACAACCGTTTTTTTAACTCCACCGACTCAACTTGCGACTTCTTGCCAATTTCTGCGGAAATGATGTCTTCAGGGATCCCCGTTTTCTCGGAAAGCACCGACACAATGGCGGCCACCGGCAAACGCCGCCTGCCCACTTTCCGTTTATCGCCAACATATCCAGACAAGCTGAGATCGGGCATGAAGATCTGCGCACAGGCAAGATCCAGGAGATCGATAGCTTTATCAGGAAGCCGATGATCGCCGTCAAAACGAATGGATAAATCAACACCAGCTTCGATGGCCTTCCGGGTAATGGACAACTGGTAATGCTTTTCGAATCTAGGCTTCAGCCCCGCAAGAATCTTTACGGCATCCGCACGAGTCGGTTCAGGCACCATAATTTTGTCAAAACGCCTTTCAAGTGCTGGATCCGTTTCGATATGTCTGCGATATTCATCAATCGTTGTGGCGCCAATGCATTTGATTTCGCCTCTGGCCAGCGCAGGCTTCATCAGATTGGCGGCATCCAGCCCGCCCCTCCGGTCTCCTGCCCCAATCATCGTATGAATTTCGTCAATAAACAGTATAAGATTGGGATCACCTTTAACTTCTGCCATTAAGCGCTTCATTCGCTCCTCGAATTCACCGCGATATTTGGTTCCGGCGACCAAGCCACCCATGCTGATTTCAACGATTCGCTTTCCTCCCATCACATGGGCATCTTTACCATCCACAATTCGCTGAGCCAGGGCTTCGACAATTGCGGTTTTCCCCACCCCAGCCTCTCCCACAAGAACGGGATTACTCTTCGTTTTCCGGGCCAGAGTCCGTATTAACTGCAATATTTCTTTTCTGCGCCCAATGATCGGCGATAGCAAACCGTCCCGGGCCGCTTGAGTGAGATCGCGGCCGAACCGTTCCAAAACGGATCCCGCCTCAGGGGCATCTGGGTTATGGTCTTTTACGGGGACGGCGAGCGGAGGCTGTACATTAGCGTTCGCCCCAAAATGCTCCATCAAATCACTTCTCAATGTGTCGGGATTTACACCTTTCTGCCGGAGTATCTCTCGTGTTGGCGACTTTTCCTCTGCCAGCAAAGCTCCCCATAGCATACCGGCCTGAATCATTGCAAGCTTTGCATCCCCCGCGATTCTACCGGCCGTCGAGAATAGAATTCGGGCTCTATCTGAACGATGCATCAACTCTCCGGGTTTATGGTCATGGGAACCAGTTCCGAGAAATGCCCGCATGGACCTGCGCAGTTCCGTTGGGTTTGCGCCAGCCTTTTCAAGCAGGTCGGGCACCAATCGTAGTTCGCGGACAAAGGCGCTTGCATCTACACCCATCACCACGAGGTCTTTTATAACACTCTCCCGCGCGAAGTCTTTCCCCTTTGTTAATGCCTCAAAGAAGTGTTCGGGCTCTATGAACTGACTACGCGCAGCAACCGCCTCCTGCACTGCAATATGCCATACTAGATCAACCGCTTGACTGCGCTTCATTGATATACTCACTTATTATTACGGTTATACGATATATCCTGACTGTTCGGCGGGCAAAGACGCGTCCATGACAATGGAGTCAGACTTTGTGGCCAATAACATAAATATGATAACAACAAGTCCTTGTGTATTCCATACATATCGTTCATTGAGAATATCTATTTAATGCCTTTGCAGAATTCCAGTATAATTGAAAAATATCATACTTGTTCTCATCATGTGCAAGCATAAGCCACCGGCCGGATCCATCAAAAGACAGACCGTTTACAGTCTCCATATCTGTCCTCCATTTCAGCACAGATCGCCCTGTAGCTATATCGACAACAAACAGATGATCCCATAGAAGATAAGCAACAGCACGACCGCAGGTGGATAGGGTAACATATCGAGGTTCATGTGCGGGAGTCCAATCATACCGATTCCAAACCTCTGTTATGTGCTCATCTTTTAATCTTATGTGCACCATGCTATTTGAACCATACTTTCCAGTAATGGAAGACATGTCTTCGGCAACTGCCGAAATATACCGAAGAGATTTCGCAACCGCCTGGCCCCAGAACAATTCCCGCTGGAAGGTGGCCTGGGCATCAAGAAGTACCGCCCTCGCCTCTGCAAATACAATAACCAGAGGTTGGCCGTCGTCGGCACAAATAGTCTGGATGAAAGATATATTTCCCCCAACATCATATCGGCCAACACAACGACCCGTCTGAATATCCAGTGCCTCAACAACGTCAGTTCCAATCGCAACAAGAATCGTCTTCCCAACACATGCAACTCTTCTCAATATATCACTGCATTTGCACTCCATATCAAAAGGAGCACTCCATACTATTTTTGGATTTAAAAGCCCGTCTTTGAAATCATAAAGAGCAAGACCTGCTTTATGGTCATATTCATAGAATAGGCTCCCGTGTTGTATTACAAGAATACTTCCCGGTTGATGTGATTGCCCTCTTACGCGCGGGCCCTCAATGCTCCGGACGCCAACGGAATATACCTTGCTGTCGGGCATATCGTGCCATTGCAGGAAATCGTCGGCATTTCCTTTTTCCAAACAGGACATACTGCGTGTTTCTAAGAATTTCCAACCGTGAACTGTAATGCGATTAACCCCTGACGGGCGTAGTCCCAATACATTGGCCCGCCAATACTGATCATCGGTTCTATGATGCCATACACGCTCAACATACGCATCTACTAGCGATTTAGCCAGCTGGTGTCGACGCTGCATTATCGGCTCTTCATAAGACGCAAGAAGGTCACAATAGCGGTTGAGGGAACTGAGCGCCTGAATTTGTTCACCCATATTTTCGGCAGTATCGGCAGATAGCAGCAATTTGGCCCCGGCTGATATTGTGGCATAACTGTCGGATGAATTATGCGGCTGGCTCAAAAGATATTCTGCGCCACCGGGTGGAGGAAGCCGATTAAGGGTTCTCATCACACTATAAGCATTCCAGCCATTTATCTGAAAATCAAATCCCCAGTCAGGCAGAATATCGGGAAAGAGCAGTTGGCCGTGGTTGGCGGTCAAACCATAATTGGCCAAATCTATATCGAGAACATTTAAGCCTTCAGAGGCAGTAGCTGATGGATATCGCCACAAGAAACAGCGCGACCTACTAACACCCATCAGCAAAACGCCTTCTCCATCAATGTATATAGCATCAAATGATCTAATTGCCGATGGTATTCTGAAATCGCAACTAAACGATTTCAATACCCCATCGCTCAATTCAAAAGCCAATTCATAAACCCGTTGTTCCACATTATCTTCGAACCAAACTGCAAGACGCTTACATTGGTCATCTATGGTAATAGCTTTTACCCCGCAATATCTTATTTTTCCCGTACATGTCCCAACCATCTTCCCATCATTTATTGAAAAGGCAGAAACGATATAATCGCACTGCAATGAGGCATCACCCATATTGGACTCTACAAATACACAGGCGATATATTTACCTGACTCAGAGAGAGCTATTTCAGAAATCCGATGGGGAACAACAATCCTCTTGAGAACTTGATCATAAAGTAAGTTCCTGATTTCAATCTGGCACTTATCATACACAGTAGCAACAATTCCGCTTTGAGGGCTTGCTGCCGCATATAGATTGTCGGCATCCGCATTGTATTGATAATATTTAAGCCAATCATCAGGTATTAACCCGTAGCCTCTAAAACATTTATCCAAACAAACCCGGATGCGATCATATTGCTGCGAGACTTCTGTCCCGAGCGCTTCCCGACGACTAGATGTTGACTTGTTTAGAAGGCCTTGTGCCCTCTCAATATCACATTTTTCACATTCAAGCGCAATCTGCCACTCTAAAAGGTCAGGCATGGATGGATTGGAGTAAATATTGTCTAGCTGGCGATTTAGATCTCGAATTGATTGACCAAGTATTCTCCATTGAATCAGGGCATTATTAATACGCCCAAATATATGATCAGGATTTTTCGAACGGAGTTCATTAAGGAGAGCCAAAACGTTCTGCTTCGGGGGATCTACTATGGCTCCAAGATCAACCAGACTGATAATACGATTATTGATAGTGTCCGCGTCTAGTTCTTGGCTTTCTGGCAAAGCACGTTGAAAAGGAGTGCGGAATACACTCCGATATATTTCATTCAACTTCTTATCAACGGCGACAAAATCATGCGGGCGATCGTTCGGACTTGTACTCATACATTCCAGCAGAAGCTGCCCCAGCACGGGTGGCATTTGGGGAATATATTGATTGCGCTCCTTCCCGCGAAGATACACTTTCAGCGCCTCCGGCACGGCCATTCCTGATGACCAAGTGACTTCACCCACAAACATTTCATATACTGAAATAGCCCATGACCAGATGTCGGTGCGCCTGGTAAGCAGTTGCCCCCTGACCTGCTCTGGCGAACAGTATGCGGGGGTCATGCCGCCCGAACTTACAAGAACACTGAGATTCTTTTTTAGTGCGGCGCCTTCAGATGTAACAGCCCGGGCCTTAGCCAATCCGAAATCAGAGATCATGGCTAATCCATCTGAAGTCATCATCACATTAGCAGGCTTGATGTCCTGATGAACAACATCCTTCTCGTGAGCATGCCGGAGACCCCACGCCATTTGGATCGCGACATCCAATATACGCCGTAATACCTCTTCCTGATCTCCTTCATAAAGTTTACGAAGACTTATCCAGTCTTTCAGGCTGCCGCCGCGGGCATACTCGGCAAAGATTCTAAGCGTCCCTTCTATCTGGCGAACGTAATGGCAGCTCACAATATTCGGATGCAATCCTA
>Ga0116143_10002339_pt1 | contig 20845 bp, 16 predicted proteins | sample AD_UKC034_MetaG_FD_89745 | JGI IMG/M metagenome (GOLD analysis project Ga0116143, IMG submission 89745) | Active sludge microbial communities of municipal wastewater-treating anaerobic digesters from USA - AD_UKC034_MetaG | ecosystem: Engineered > Bioreactor > Anaerobic > Digestate | place: USA...
CCGGCGTCAAGAACCTGACGGTCGTCTCCAATAATGCCGGCGTTGATGGATTCGGCCTCGGCGTTCTGCTCAATACGCGGCAGGTCAAGAAGATGATCAGCAGCTATGTGGGGGAGAACGCGGAGTTCGAACAGCAGATGTTGAGCGGCGAGCTGCAGGTGGACCTCATCCCACAAGGCACATTGGCCGAACGCTGTCGCGCGGGTGGGGCGGGCATCCCGGCCTTCTTCACGCCGGCCGGTTATGGTACCGAGGTGGCGGAGGGCAAGGAGACCCGTGAGTTCAATGGCAAGATGTACGTGTTGGAGGATTGGCTGCGTGCCGACTTCGCTCTGGTGAAGGCCTGGAAGGGCGACCGCTTCGGGAACCTCGTGTACAAGCGCACCGCACGGAACTTCAATCCGATGATGGCCATGGCCGGCAAGATCACCGTGGCCGAGGTGGAGGAGTTGGTGGAACCCGGTGAACTCGATCCGGACGAGATACACACGCCGGGCATCTTCGTGAACCGGATCTTCAAGGGCACGGGTTACGAGAAGCGCATCGAACAACGCACCACCCGCAAACGCAACTGAGCATGGCGCTGACGAAGGAACAGATGGCGCAGCGGATCGCGCGCGAGTTGAAGGACGGTTATTATGTGAACCTCGGCATCGGCATCCCGACCCTGGTGGCGAACTACGTGCCCGACGGCATGAACATCGTCTTCCAGAGCGAGAACGGCATCCTCGGCATGGGTCCGTTCCCCTACGAGGGTGAGGAGGACGCCGACCTGATCAACGCCGGCAAACAGACCGTGACCCTGCTGCCGGGCAGCAGCATCTTCGACAGCAGTACCAGTTTCGCGATGATCCGGGGGCAGCATGTGCAGCTAACCGTGCTCGGTGCCATGGAGGTTACCGATACCGGCGACATCGCCAACTGGAAGATCCCCGGCAAGATGGTGAAGGGCATGGGTGGCGCCATGGACCTGGTGGCCAGTGCCGAGAACATCATCGTCTGCATGATGCACGCCAACAAAGCCGGTGAAAGCAAGTTGTTGAAGAAGTGCAGCCTGCCCCTCACCGGTGTGCGCTGTGTGAAGAAGGTGGTGACCGACCTGGGTGTCTTCGACATCACCCCCGAGGGCTTCAAGCTCCTGGAGCGGGCGCCCGGTGTGAGCGTGGAGGAGATCAAGGCGAAAACGGAAGGGCGCTTGGTGGTCGGATCGGATGTGATCGAGATAACCTTGTGATCATGAACCGCCGCTGGGACCGGGTCCGCCGTGTTGATCCCGTGTGGGTCTTCTTATTGGGATTCATCCTGTTGTGTGCTCTGTATGAGTATGGTAGGGTATTGAACCTGCCACCACTTCCAATGCACATTTGGAGGCAGGGTGATTGCCTTTCCCTGACTTGGCACTATTATACCGGGGAGGCTGACCTCTTGTCACCATTGATCCATTCGAGGATCGCGGATGGTGGTGAGAGCGGTAAGAGCGCGGGTGAGTTCCCACTTCTATACTGGTTGATCGGTCACATCTGGCGGATCACCGGCCCCAACGAGTTCGTGTACCGATTGTTCGGGCTGGTGTTGCACGGCATCGCCTCCTTTTTCTTGTTCCGGACGCTGCAACGTGTGCTCCGCAGTGATTTCTGGGCGGTCCTGCTCTCCCTCTTGCTGTTCACATCGCCAGTACTCCTTTACTATGGAGTTTCTTTCCTGACCGATGTGCCAGCCTTCGATCTGACCCTGATCGGCTGGTACTTCATCATACGCTACTGGCAGGAACGAAAACCCTGGACCTGGATGCTCGGGATAATGCTCTTCACCCTGGCCATGCTCCTGAAGGTGACCGCAGGAATGAGCCTGGTGGCGATTGCCGGTATCTATGTGATCTCAATCGTTCTTCCGAGGACGGCTGCTTCGTTCCGAACAGCGCTTCCGTCTATCGGGTTGGGAATGGGAAGCATCCTATTCAGCGTTGTGAGCATCATGGCGTGGTACGTTCACGCGGAGCACTACAATGAGATCCACTATGGACGGTACACATTCAACAACCTTTGGCCCATCTGGGAGATGTCAGCCGAGGAACTCGATCGTTCATTCCGCTATGGGCGGGAGATCCTCGTGTTCCAAGTCTTTGACACCTCGATCTGGTTGGTGATCCTTGCGGCCTTGGCCATCCTGATGGTCAATGTACGTGAATTGCCTGCGGTCGCTATTCTGCTCAATGGCATGTTGCTGGTCGGGGTGGTGCTGTACACACTGTTCTGGTTCCATGCCGTCGATGGACATGACTACTACTTCATTAACCCGATCATCCCGCTATTGATCCTGTTGGTCACGTGGCTCTGGTGGCTTAGGGAACACCATCCGGACTTGTTCCAAGCGCGCTGGCTTCGGTGGGCTATGGTGTTCCTGTTGACATACAACGTGGCTTATGCGCGGAACAACCTGATCATGCGTAGCAACCCAATGAGCCAGATGGACAGGGATGACCTGCTGCCCACCTACCATTGCGTGGAACCGGGCTATTGGAACGCCTTGGTCGATCCCAAATGGAAGGACATGTGGGATGTAGCACCGTTCCTCGATGAGATCGGCGTTGGAGCGCACGATCCTGTGATCTCCATGGACGACGGGACCATCAACACCTCCCTTTACTTCATGCGGCGTCCGGGCTTCACCCGCTATGGGAATGACTTCAGCAGTGCTACCGGTATCGAACGCTGTCTTTCCTTGGGGGCCCGATTCCTGGTCTTCTCCCACGGGGAGCATCTGGAGGAAGAACATGTGAAACCCTTTCTCAAAAGACCGATCGGCCGAAGAGGGTCGTTCCGTGTATTCGACCTGATCGATCGGCCGGTCTCCATCGACACGTTGTACCACTTTCAACAGATCAAAGGGGAAGTCATGACCATCGACCATCGTTCCGATGCGACCCCCTGTGGCGAAGGCCCTGGATGGTGTTTTCCTGCCAAGTTGTATCCTTTCGAGATCGATGGACTCGCCCTGGATGGTGGAGGTGCACTGAGCTACTTGGAGCTCGAGGTCAAAGGCTCCATCCAATGGCAGGATGGATATGACGGAGGGGCGGTACTGGCCCTTTCTGAGAACGACCGTGACATCCAGGTTTCTCAATTGAACACCGAATTATCGGAGGGGGCCTTCGAACACATTTACCGCCTGGCTCCCATCAGCCAGGGGGCAACGCGAAAGCTCTTCATTCAGAACAGCAGCGGACGGGCATTCGAGCTCGATGGATTGGAGCTGCTCGTGACCCGTCATTCACCGATCCCCTGAGTCTTTTAGTTCACGTTTTCCGGAGAGGGTGACTTGCTATGTAGTGTCTGGGGTCAAGCATCACCTACAGATGGTCCGAGTTGGTGGCTTTCGGCCGCCAGGTGCGTATGACCGGTCCAATTCGGAACCGGGTAAGGACTCAGCTCCCAGAGCCGTTCTGTGTCGCTCCACTGCGTAGCAAGCAAGCTCGCCGTGTACGCGTGGGAAGGTCCGTCAACTGTGAAGTAGTAGGCGTTGGACGTGACCGGATGAACAAGGACCAGGAGGCCGACCAGGAACAGCACACGTTCCAGCCATCGCCAGAGCGGAGATCCCGGTATCATGGGGGAAAGTTAGACAGCGGATCTGAAGATCCCGGAATCACGATCTTCGCGGACCATCCCTGAAAGATGCCGATCCGCACCCTCTCCATCATCATCCCCGCTTACAACGAGGAGCGTACCATCCATCTGATCCTGGACAAGGTGAGGGCGGTGGAGCTGCGCGATGGGATCACGAAGGAGATCATCATCGTGAACGACGGTTCCAAGGACGGCACGGTGCAGGCTGTGGAACGTTACATGGCGGAGAACCCGTCCTTCCCGATCAAGTTCTTCGAGCAACCGAAGAACATGGGCAAGGGCGCGGCGATCCACCGCGGCATCAAGGAAGCCACCGGAGAATACCTCATCGTGCAGGACGCCGATCTAGAGTACGATCCAAGGGAATACAACGACCTGCTCCGGCCGATCTGCGAAGGATTCGCCGATGTGGTCTTCGGCTCGCGCTTCATGGGTCACCACCCGCACCGCATCCTGTTCTTCTGGCACAGCCTCGGCAACAAGTTCCTCACGCACCTGTCCAACGCGTTCAACAACTTGAACCTGACGGACATGGAGACCTGCTACAAGCTGATGCGCAGCGATATCGCCAAGGGGCTCGACCTGCGGGAGCGTCGCTTCGGCTTCGAGCCGGAGGTGACTGCGAAACTCGCCCGCGTGAAGGGTGTGCGCATCTACGAGGTCGGCATCAGCTACTACGGACGCACCTATGCCGAGGGCAAGAAGATCGGCTGGAAGGACGGCTTCCGGGCGATCTGGTGCATCGTCAAGTACGGCTTCTGAATGGAGAAGAGCGGGGCACAGCCAGATGAGCGGTCGGCCATGCGCCTGCCGCTCGTGATGGCCACGGTGGTGTTGACCGTGCTCGGGATCTACGCCTGGCGCTATTACCTGGAGCGCACCGCCTGTTTCGACAGTGCCTTCTTCTCCTGGCTCATGTTGGAAGCCGGTCATCCGATCAGTGTGCTCGGTCGCTACGGTTCCTGGATCGCGCAGGTGTTGCCGGTGTCGATGATGAAGGCAGGAGCTTCCCTGGAACTCGTGCTGCGCAGCTATTCGATGGCCTTCATCCTGCTGCATGCGCTCGTCCTGTATATCCTGGCGTTCCGGTTGAAGGAACGCCGTGCCGTGGTGGCTCTTCCGCTTACGCTCACCGTCGCCTTCCATTACATGTTCTACTATGGGATCAGCGAACTCTACCAAGGGCTCTCGTTGACCGTGCTGCTGTGGGTGCTCGTCCGCAGGGCATGGACCGTGTCCTCGCCGACCCGATGGATGATCGCGGCGGTCCTGCTCAACGCGGTGATCTCCTTCTTCCATCAGCTGCTGGTGCTGCCGCTCGTCTTCATCCTGGTGTACGAGGCGTTGGATGAACAGCGGTGGCGGAAGCGCAACACCTGGCTGCTCGGCGCCCTGCTGATCGGCTGGTACGTCGTACGCATCAAATTGATGGCGACATCGACCTACGAGGAGGCCCGGATGCCCCGCGCGTCCGACCTGGTCACCTATTTCTTCCAACTAGGCGAGCTCAATAGCACGGCCTACCTGCTCATGGTATGGACGAAGTTCAAGGCGCTTTTGCTGCTGATCGGCGCGGGTGCCGGCATCCTGTTGTGGAACCGCTCCGTGCTCCGCTTGTTATGGACCCTGGGCTTCAGTGCGGCCTTCCTCATCCTCGTCCTCATCGTGGACCGCGACGGCATGGCACCGGTCATCTACGAGAACTATTATCCGGTGATCGGTCTGGTGTGGGCCATCGCCTTCGCTTCCGAATGGGAGCGTTCGCGCGGTTTCGTCCGGCGGGCATCCGGTGTGTTCCTCGTCCTGGCCTGCACCATTGGCCTGCTTCAGATCCATCGTGGGCATTACCGCTTCACGGAGCGCGTGCGCTACCAGCAACGCGTGACCGCATCCCAGAAAGAGCTGGGGGTCCGGAAAGGCCTTGTGCGGTTCGATAGTTTTCCGTGGGCTTACGCACTGGTGCACTGGGCCGTGGGCGTGGAAAGTGCTTTGGTCTCGGCCGTTAACGGACCGGACGAAGCGGCGACTTTCTTCGTGTCGGATGACCTCGCACGTGTGGCGGAGCTGGCGCCGATACCGGATCAATTCCTTGGGCCTTCCTGGGCGCCCAACTGGTTCAAGATCCAAGTGCTGGACTCGGCCTATTTCCGCTTCCCGACGGATGTCGGCTACAACTGGTTGACATCGACGGATACCGTCCCGGCCACGGAGCACTTGCACATGAGCGGTCCGGATGCTGTGTTCCGGTTGGTGCCCGATCGGTTCACCGTCGTTCCTGTAAGGCTGGCGAACACAGGTGACACGCGGTTCGCCTCCTGCGCCGAGACCGGCAAGCCGTTACAGTTCGTGTACCAGCTCCTGCGGGAGGATGGAAGTCTTTACCAGGAGAGCGCGCATGTCAGCTCCATGGAACTGGACATCCCCCCGGGAGCCACGTACGACCAGGGGCTCGTGGTGGAACGCCCGGTGGATAACGGTCGATACACGGTGCGTTGCTGGCTGACCCTGGAGGGAAGGGCCGTGAGCGCCCCTTTCCAGTTCGGCATCGTTGCCGATGCCTGGCCGTTCTGATGGGGAGGACCTGCCCCTGGGGGCTACTTTTGGCCGTCCGCTGCACCCGCACCGGAAGTCGATGATATCCCGCAGCGTTCACCTGGTCATCCCCTGCTTCAACGAAGAGAAGCGACTGCCCTTTGCAGAGTTGGATGCGCTGCTACGGCACGAACCGGGCCTTCATCTCGCTTTTTCGGATGATGGCAGTTCCGATGGGACCGCCGCCCGTTGTTCGGATCTGGCGTGCGCATTTCCGGAGCGTGTGCTGGTACACGTTGCTCCGAAGAACGCAGGCAAGGGTGAAGCCGTCCGCCAGGGCATGCTCGCCGCACACCAACGCTGGCCGCAAGCCAGCTACATCGGCTACTTCGATGCGGACCTCGCCACGCCCCTCACCGAAGCATTCCACCTGTTGGGATCAGGCTCTGCTGGTGCCCCGTGGATCATCATGGGCAGTCGCGTTCAGCTTCTGGGCAGCACCGACATCAAGCGATCCACGGCACGGCATTACATGGGCCGGGTGTTCGCCACCCTCGTGAGCATGCAGCTCGACGTGCCGGTCTATGACACACAGTGCGGTGCCAAGTTGGTCCGAGCCGATCAGGTACCGGCCCTGTTCACCGAGCCCTTCCTGACCCGATGGCTCTTCGATGTGGAGCTGCTGTGGCGGTGCATGGCGCTCACGGGGCGTGAGGGTCTCGGAAAGGTGGTGAAGGAGGTGCCATTGACCGTCTGGCACGAGATGCGCGGCTCCAAGGTGAAACTATCGGATGGGATCAAGGTGCCGCTCGCACTGATGCGTGTTGCCCGGCACTACCGGGGGCGGGTGAGGACCTGACCGTTGAAGAGCACTTTCGTGATCCGACCATCGGTGCGCTCGAGTACCTTGAAGCTGTGGGTGTACGCGGGACGCACCATCACTTCATCGCACCAGATCGAATCGCGGTAGTTCCTACGACCCTCCACGAAGATCCGGTACTCGTCCTCATCCTTGTTCGCCGTGAAGGGTAGTTCCACCAACGACCAATCGCCGTTCACGATCCGCGCGAAACGCATGTCGCCACATGTGATCCAGTCCTCTCTTCCGCTGTGGGGATCGCGTTGGGCAACGCAGGTGAGCGCGTGATTGCGGAGATGCCCGCGGGTGTAGGTCCAATAGCTGGCCACGTAGCGCTCACCTTCCGTCAAGCTGTTCGCAGGCACGGTGAGCAGGGTGTTCACATCCCGCTTCAGACCACTGTACGCTCCAGTTCCGGCATAGACGTGTTCGGTCGGTCGGTCGTCGAAGGAAGTGTGGAAGATGCGTTCACCCGGACGGGTGGTGATCCACCCATCGGTGATGCTGTCACCGGCGATCCGGTCCAGCTCGGCAAATAGCTCTGAACGCCGGTCCTTGAAGAGCTCCGCCGCGCTGATCTTCGAAAGGCGCACATCTTCGAACGCTGCCACAGGCGTGGCCAGCGCGAGGTAGCGGGACTCTTCCTCGTTGGCCGGCGGAACGGTGTTGATCAGCAGAAAGACATCATCCGGCGCGTAACGCTCCGCGATCGGTCGATCATACCATGGACCGTTCAAGAGACCCAGCTGTTCCTTCGTCTCGGTCACGCTGGTGCGCGCGAGCGAATACGCGGTCATGGGCAGCCCCTTCCAGTAGCTCAGGATCATGGCCAACTGCATGGTCCGATCATCGGGGAGCAGCAGCAACTCATCCGAACCGGCCAGGAAGTTGGGCACCGGGATGATGGCGCGGTAGCGCGTCGCGTCAACGCTGTTGATCAGCGCGCGTTCCTGTGCGGTGAGCCCTTCGGCGCTCAATACGTTCCTGTTGTGGGAGATGCCCGCGGTCACCGCCACGTGCATGGCGCGCGCTTCATGCAGGTACGCCAGGGGAAGCGCCACGCTGAAGACGATGGCCGCGCAACGCCAGTAGCCGGCCGCGCGCTGACGCAACCAATACGCGCCGAACAGGGCAGTAAGACCCAGGCTGTAATAGGCCGGCCAGGCGAAGCGACCCGGCGACCGGAACTGACCGATCAAGGGGAAGGACCAGGGGAAGGGGCCGTGGTTCTCGTTGAAGGGAAGGCCGAAGGCGAAGGCCAGCAGTGGCAGCGATGCGAGCACCAAGGCCGTGAGCGGGTAGGGCCAGGCGGTGGCGCCTGCAGGAGTGGTCCAATGGCGTGCCCAGCCGATGCCGGCGGCGATCAGCAGTACGATGATCCCGACGAGCGTGGCGATGCCGAGGTAGGCCGTGGCCTCGAACTCCTGCGGCATGTTCATGGGGAAGGCCCACCAGCTGAGCGCGCTGCGATACACCGCGGGTGGAGAAAGCACGCCGCTCCAATCGGTCTTGTACTCGAAGAAGCCCAGCGGACGGATCGTTCGTCCTTCGTGGTGATCGGTCAACGCCTGGATGGTAAGGAAGAGCAGGATCGGCACCACCACCATCGCACCGGTCCCGATCAGGCGCGTCCATTCCTTTTTGCGGATGTGGTTCCGGGCCATCAGCAGAAGGAAGGAACCCATCCACGATGCGGCGATCATGCCGGTGTAAGGGTGCAGGTAGAAGCCGATGAAGGTGATGCCACCACCCACCAGCGCCCAACGCAAGGGGCGCGCAGCGGACAAGCACCGGATGGCGAAGTAGGCGGGCAGCGTGAGCAGCCAGCCGTAGCTCAGGGCATGGTGGCCAGCTGCGATGCGCGGGGTCTGTGGCGACAGCCCTGTGAGGACGATCGCGCACACGGCCGCATAGAACCAGCCCACCTGGAAGTGGCGCAGCAGCAGGTAGAGGGAGAAGGCTGTGAGCACCAGACTGAACAAGGTGGCCAGGTTGATGATGCCCACACCGTGCTCGCGCGATCCGGGGAACAGCTTGGACAAGGCCTTCACGACGTTGGCAAGAGCGGGCTGCGCATCCGGGTAGCCGATCTGCTCCCCGAAGGGATGGTTCATCCCCTCGAACTGCATGTATGTGGAGTCGTGGGCCACGTGGTAGGCAAAGGCGTAGTAGTTCTTCAGCCCGTCCCCCGATCCGTTGAAGAGCGTGCTGTTGGGGGCCTGCAGCACCGATCCATATTGCAGGGCCAGGACGGCGAAGGCCATCAGGAGCACCACCGCCGCCCGCGCCCATGGTCTGTGAAGGAGCGTGCTCGCGTGGCTCATTGAAAGAAGGCATCACCCCAGAAAGTGATGAGCGAGTCCCATGTCCATGAGGGGCCATCCATGGGAGAGAAGGCCAGGTGGCTCATGCGGATGTTGAGGAAGATGAGGAAGGTTGCCGGGAACAGAAGTAGCCATTTGAACCGCCGGCTCCAGGTGATCAGCGCATCCACGCAGGCGGCCAATGGAAGGGCGAGCAAGGCGTAATGCTCCACGAAGCCGCGGTGCCCGAAGGAGCCACCGAGCCACCAGTTCCACCAGCTGGCAATGAGGTACCAGGCCACCACCCATACCAGCAGGATGGTGCGCCAATCGGCGTATGGTGGCTTCCCGGAACAGGCCCCACGCAACAGCATCACCATCGCTCCGATCATCACCGGATGATAGAGCAACCATCCGCCCTGGTGGCTGAACAGGATGTCCCAGAGATGCGGCGACCACCAGAAGAACCCTTCGCCCTTGGCGCCGTAGGTGAAGACGAGGTAGGACCCTGTCTGCGCCTTCCAATAGAGAAGTTGTGGCAGGATCAAGATGAACGCAACGCACACACCCGCGATGGACCATGAGGGGAAACGGACGAGCCATTGCACCCGGTCCTTCAGAGCATTGCGCCAGGGAATCCCGTAAAAGAGGGGAAGCAGGAGCGCGATGCCATTGAGGGGTCGAACGAGCACGATCAGGGTACCGCTCATGAAAAGCCCGAAAAGGCTCCGTCCATTGGGTCGTTCCACCATGTTAAGGGTGTTGTGGAAGAGCCAGGCGAACAGGAAGAAACTGTAGACGTGGGACATGCCCCCATCATGAACCGTGTAGTAATAAAGGTTCGTGGCGAACAGGAGCACGGCCAGTGTGATCCAAACCATGTATCGTGGAATGCGATGCCGAAGTATATCAAATAGCAGCACCAGTCCTAAGGCGCAATAGGTGGAGGTGGCCATGAGCCGGGCGAAGACGAAGGGAAGCTCGAATCCGGTGGCCTTGATGCCCACGATCTTGCAATAAAGCAGCGCCAGTAAGAAGAACGGTGCTTGCAACAGACCGACACCGTACGTGAAGAGGCTCAATCCCTTTCCGTCGGGAAGGATATGGACATATGGCATCGAGCCCCAATCAGCCGCCAGGAAGGTGCCCGGAAGCCATTGGTAGTAACCAAGCGGGTCGCTCGGATTGCTTAACACGAAGCCCATCTTCGGTGCGTTCGTGTTCCACGCCAACCAGGTCAGCAGGGTCGTCAGGAGTGCGATACCAAGGAGGTACGCGCGGGATGAACGGGATCTCAGTAGGGTCATCGTGGACCGGTCGGCGCAAAGATGGGAAGGGTGACCTTGGGAACACGCGGACCGGTCAAGTGCCGGCCCCGTGCTGGGAGCGGCTTCACTCGATCATCACCCCCTTGGCCTCCATCAGGGGAATGGTGGTGAAGTGCACCGGATCGATGCTGCCCGCCAGGAAGATGTACTTCTTGTCGAAGAGCTGCTTCCCCACATAGAAGCTGAGCCAATACTGGTTGCTCAGCGCGAACACATCCTCCACGATGCGTTCGATGCGCGCCCAGCTCTTCGGCCCCAGGCGTTCCAGGTGATGTCGCAGCTCGCTGGTCTTCCGATCCTCCCCGGCGATCTCGCCATAGCCGCGCGAGCTCACCAGCACGTTCTCCAATGCATGTTCGTTCCGGTTGATCAGGTACACGTACCACGCGTCCTCTCCTTCCTCGTCCTTCTCGCACACCACCGCCATGGCCACACCCTCCACTTTGGGGGCCGGAATGTCCTTTCGCATGCCTGCAAAGTAAGGGGCGTGCTGGTCAGGCCGGTCGTGACGCCAGCTCGCGCGCGATCCGGATCCATTCGAACACATCGTTCGGATGTCCGGCCTGGTTCACCTCCTCCCGCTTCATGCCGGTGCGCACCATCACGAGGTCCATGTCCGGCATGGCCACCACGTACTCACCGTGGAAGCCCCGGCAGTACCAGATGGGGTTGCCGTCGAGCTCCGCCAGCCACCAGAAGTAGCCGTAGCGCTTGTTCGGTTCCCCGCGGTCATCGAGTGCGGCCGGTGTGATGCTCGCCTTCCAGAACTCCTCATCGATGATGCGCCGGCCTTTCCACTTCCCGCTATCGAGGTAGAGCTGACCGATGCGCCCGAAGTCACGCGCCGTGGCGTACAGACAGCAGAAGGCTTTGAAGTCGCCGTCCTCGGTATCCTTGCCCCAATAGGCGTCATGCTCGCAGCCAAGCGGCGCCCACACCTTCTCACGCACCAGTTCATCCAACGGACGGCCGTACGCCGATTCCAGGACCTCGGCCATGATCTGTGTGCTGCCACTGATGTAGTCGAACTCCCGGCCCGGCTCGTCGCGACAGGGCTGCATCAAGCTGAGTTCGCGCACATTGCTGCCGTAATAGCCCATCGCATTGTCACTGAAGGGATCGGCGCCGCTCTCGCTCCAGTCCAGCCCGGTGCTCATGGTGAGCAGGTGGTAGAGGTTGATCTTCGCGTAGCAGCCTTCCCTGTATTCCGGAATGAAATCGCCCACCGGCTGGAAGACGTTCTTGATGCGCCCCTCCTTCATGGCGATACCGGTGAGCAGGCTGATGTAGCTCTTCGCCACGCTGAAGCTGTTGCTCACGCTGTCCGCGTCCCAGCCGTTCCAGTATTGCTCGAAGAGGAGGCTGTCATGCTGGAACACTGCGAAGCCCACGCTGTACAGCTCCTTCAACAGTTGCTCCTGTTCCGGTTTCAAGGACAGCCTGCCGTAGCGGCTGCTCTGCGGCCAGGGTTGTGGCGCGGCCGCAGGAATGGTCGCGTACGGGAAGAAGTCACGGTCGTCGATCTCGGGCGATGAACGGCCGATCAAGTAGGTGTAGCGCACCCCACGCACCAGATGGTCGTTCCCTGTGATATAGGCGAGTACCACAAGGCCGCCGATGATGCCGACGAGCCAGAGGAGGATCCTGACGAGGGTGCGCATGGTCTGTGAATGGAACAGTGGTTCGTGCAAATTACGGGCGTCCCCTTTACCTAAGGATGCTCCCTGGCATGGGAGGCTTCGATGCGCTTGCGCGTAACCCGCGTCAAGAAGGGGATCGGCAGCAGGATGCCTGCCAGAACGACGTACACAGGAATGGCGGACCACCTGTCGACGCGACCGATGGAAGTGGCGCCCACACCTTCAACGATGTAGATGAAGAGGAGAAGCAGCAGGATCGCTACCCATCGTAAATACAGGGCTCCGGGTGCGAGGGCCTTGCGTCGTTCCGGTTCGGAGATGCGCAGGAAAAGGTCCTTGCGCGGAACATTCATACTGGTCGGCGTGCGTGCCGCGCTACCCTCCATCCAGCGGGATAGGGCGCGTAGGACCAGCGCTTGGCCCACCCCGATGCATGGAAGAAGTGACCATAAGATGACCGACCGTTCGGCCCATCCATTCGGGTACCCCGACGCGTTGAAATGGATGACGATGCGCGACGGCAGGTCGGTGTACCACTGCCCGGCGCTGATCAACAGGATGGTGATCAGCGCGACGATCAAGAACTCGAGAACTACGCGAAGCCGCCTCATTGTCGGCCCGCTGGCGTTTCCGCATGGTCGGTCACCAGTTCCACATCGAACAGGTCCTCAAGCTCCAACTTCAAGCGGTCCTTCACTTCTTCCATGGGGAGTAGTCCGCCCAGTTCCTTAGCCATGCAGGTAACACCCTTGTCGGCGATGCCACAGGGGATGATGTTCTCGAAATAGCTCAGGTCGGTGTTCACGTTGAAGGCGAAGCCGTGCATCGTCACCCAGCGGCTCGCACGGATGCCGAAGGCGCAGATCTTGCGGGCCTTGAAGGGATCATTCCAGTCGAGCCAGACACCGGTGAGGCCATCGATGCGACCGGCTTTGATGTGGTATGCTTCCAACGTGCCGATCACCGCTTCCTCCAAGGTCCGCAGGAAACGGTGGATGTCCGTGAAGTGGTGGTCCATGTCGAAGATCGGGTAGCCCACGATCTGCCCTGGACCGTGGTAGGTGATGTCTCCGCCACGATCGATCGGGAAGAACTGAACCCCCTTCTCCCGCATCTCCGCCTCGTTCAACAGTAGGTGGCTCTGCCTGCCGCTTTTGCCCAGCGTGTATACGTGCGGGTGCTCGCAGAAGAGCAGATGGTCCTCGGTCAGCACCTGCTCATTCGGCGGCAGGTTGCGGTTCGCGATCTTCCGATCGATCGTCGCTTGGAACAACCGGGTCTGGTAGTCCCATGCGGTGGCGTAATCGATCAGTCCGAGGTCGCGGTAGTGGACTTGTCTCACGGGCACAAAGGTCGGGGAAGAAGTGGCGAGTGGCGAGCGAATGCCTTGTCGGCTCCTTTCGGAGACAGGCATTCACTCGCCACTCGTTATTCGGCGCGTTGGGTGGTGCGGGGAACTTGCTACTTCATCTCCGCCAGCTTCCCCTTCAGCATGTTGATCACCGCGATCTCGCTGGGGTCCACGCCTTTCTCCTGCGCCCAGTAGAGGCTCACCCAGTCGCCGAGGTTGATCAGGAACAGCTGCCGGGCGAGCGCACTATCGCCTTTGCTCCAGACCTCGTGGATGTGCGGGGTATAGTTCTGGAAAACACCCTTGTTGATCTCCATCCGGATCTGGCTGCGTTCGTGGTCCTCCTTGTGGCGGAAGATCACGACGGCGATGTGCTTGTCCGCGCCGGCCCAACCCACCAGCTCATTGTGGTTCATCTCGGGGATGGCGTGGTGCCAGCAGAGCACCTTGCTGTTCTCGTTCACCTGTTGGCGGAAACGGATGCTCACCGCTTCGGTGCTGGCTTCGCTGTAGATCACCAGTTGCTTGCCCACCAACTTCCCGGTGAGCTCCCTGGCGGCCTTCTTGATCTCCTCTTTTTCCTGTTCCAACAGGTCTGCAGCCGCGGCGATCTGCTGCTCGAACCCATCACCGATGATGCCGTAGTGCCGCAACACGAAGAACTGCTGCGTGAGCGAATAAGCGAGCATGGTGCGGGGCGGGTTCCCCCCGGGAATAACGATGTGGTCCAGGCCCTTCTCCTTGGCCATCTCCAGCATCCTACCCCCACTGGTGATCACGCAGACGCGGGCACCCTTGTCCAGGGCCTGTTCCATGGAGGCGATGGTCTCCTCGGTGTTGCCGCTGTAACTGCAGGCGATCACCAGACTGTTCTTGCCGACGTATGCAGGCAGGTAGTAATTGCTGTAGACCTCGATGGGGCAGGCGGCCTCCGCTGCGACCAATTGTGCAGCGATCCGGCCACCGATGCCGCTACCGCCCAGGCCGGTGACGACCACATTGGCGTAGGGCCCACCCGGGGCGTTCAATCTGGCCTTGCGGCCGATCTCGAGGGCTTCCTTCAGTTGTTCCGGAAAGGCTTCAATAAGCTGTTGCATCGTGCTGTTGCTGGTACGGGTCAAAAGTAGGCGGGTGATACGCAAGCTGATCCCCGCAGGTTCGGCACGGCCCACCTTGACCTTCAGGCCGGTATCTTCGCGGCCCATCCAGCAGCTCCCATGTCCTCCATCGTCCTTTCCGAACAGGAGACCGTGCGGCGCGAAGCCCTTACCAAGCTGCGCGCACTCGGCATCGAACCCTTCCCGGCCGCCCAATTCCCCGTTTCACATACGGTGGTCAAGGTGAAGGAGGAGTTCAAGGAAGCCAGCCACGTGGAAGGAGAGCAACCCGAAGCGAACGTGGTGCTCGCAGGTCGTCTGATGAGCGTACGGGTGATGGGCAAGGCCAGTTTCGCCGTGCTGCGCGATGCAACCGGCGATCAGCAGATCTACATCAATCGCGACGAGATCGCTCCCGGTGAGGACAAGACCCTCTACAATGAGGTCTTCAAGAAGCTGCTGCACCTCGGCGACTTCATCGGTGTGCGCGGCTTCATGTTCCGTACGCAGACCGGCGAACTCACCCTGCACGTGAAGGAGCTGACCTTGCTGGCGAAGAGCCTGCGCCCGCTACCCGTGGTGAAGACCGACGACCAGGGCAAGGTGCACGATGCCTTCACCGACCCCGAGCTGCGCTACCGGATGCGCTACGTGGACCTCATCGTGAATCCTCCTGTGAAGGAGACCTTCCTGAAGCGCACGCGGATCTTCAACGCCATGCGCGATGCCTTCCAGGAGGCCGGGTATGTGGAGGTGGATACACCCGTCATGCAACCCATTCCGGGCGGCGCGGCGGCCCGGCCTTTCATCACGCATCACAATGCGCTGGATACCCGGTTCTACCTGCGGATCGCCAACGAGTTGTATTTGAAACGCCTCATCGTCGGCGGTTTCGATGGCGTGTTCGAGTTCAGTCGCAACTTCCGCAACGAGGGGATGGACCGCACCCACAACCCGGAGTTCACCATCATGGAACTCTACGTGGCCTACAAGGACTATCGCTGGATGATGGACTTCATCGAAGGCGTATTCCGCAAGGTGGCCACCGCTGCGAACGGTTCGCCCACGGCGCAGTTCCAGGGCAAGGCGATCGACTTCGGCCAGCCCTTCAAGCGCATCACCATGTGTGGTGCGATCCAGGAGAAGACCGGCGTGGATGTGCTGAATGCGGACGAACGCACGATCGGTGAGCTATGCAAGCAGCACGGCATCGAGGTCACCGCGGCCATGGGCAAGGGCAAGTTGATCGATGAGCTCTTCAGTGAGTTGGTCCAGCCCGAGTTGATCCAGCCCACCTTCGTCATGGACTTCCCCATCGAGATGAGCCCGCTGTGCAAGAAGCACCGCGACGATCCACGGCTTACCGAACGTTTCGAGCTGTACGTGGCCGGTTTCGAGGTGGGCAACGCTTACAGCGAACTGAACGACCCCATCGATCAGCGCGAGCGCTTCGAGGAGCAACTGAAGCTGATGGAACGCGGCGATGACGAGGCCATGTTCATCGACCAGGATTTCCTGCGCGCCCTGGAATACGGCATGCCGCCCACCTCTGGTATCGGCATCGGCATGGACCGTCTGGTCATGCTGCTCACCGATAACCCTGCGATCCAGGAGGTGCTGCTGTTCCCGCAGATGCGACCGGAGAAATTCGAGTAGTCTGACTATGCTCGGAAACTCTCCCCAAGCGGCGAGTGCTCAATGTTTGGTACGGGTAAATCTGGCTTGTCGTTCTTCCAGACACGGAAGATACGTTGGATATGCTTCTCGAGAGCCTCAAACTGATTTAGGGAGTATTGAAAGCCAATATGAACCTTCGTTATCCAGACATAAGGCTTCCATAAGGAATGTTCAAAGAGGGGTAGTTTCCAGTAGCCCACAAGCTCTCCTCGCGCATTGAAGTCTGAGTAGTATGCCCCTCTTGCACGTTGTGAGTATTGAACAGGAGGAGGGTAATCGGCCAATCGAAGTAAACGGACCTCCTTTTCACTCGAGAATAAATGGCTCTTATGAAGGCAGGAAGGCACCTTCCCAATGCTCTTGAGGTCCACTCGAATTTTGTGTCGCCGTTCGAATAGACTATTCGCTTCGAGGAAGGCAGACATGTCAAGCTTGCTATATTGAACCTCTCCGAGTAGATATTCGTCAGACCAATTTGTGTCGTTGAAATGGAGTTCAATTGCGCAGCCGTGACCATTGTTACCATAGAACCTCCATAGGTTCAGCGTGTCACCATCCTCACGTTCCAGAACAGAAGGAAGACACATTGACAACAGCCCGGTGCCTCGTCTGAAATTGACTAGTTGATGCCCTCGATAGCCGAACTGATCTGCCAGCCAAGCGAACTCTTTGGGATCATTCGCATTGTCTAGGGAATACAGACGTATGGCTCTTTCATTCAGGATTGAATGTAGACTGCGCAACGATGTGAAGTGGATGAACCGGTCATTTTTCGGCAGATACTCGTGCCTTGCCGTTAAGAGTGCAGCAGGGTCCACATCTGTTTGAATTTCTTCTGAAGATATTAAGCTGCTATTGATGAATTCCGGTCGTATTCCAGGGAGTAGTATGGATAGAACCTCCTTGACATAGATGGACCTTAGATCTTCGGGTACGTTGAACATTGATTACTTGTATTGCCGGGTTATTCATGGAGCTCCACCCGCTCCATCACATCGCCCACCTGCAGTTGCCACACCACGTCCATTCCCTCCACCACCTCACCAAAGCGGGTGTAGCGGCCGTCGAGATGGGGTGCCGGAGCGTGCGTGATGAAGAACTGGCAACTCTCCGTATCCCGCCCTGCGGAAGCCAGACCGACCGACCCGGTCGTGAACGGTGTGCGTCCGATCTCCGTGCGCAGGGTCCAGGGCATGCCCCCATAGCCATCGCCACGCGGACAGCCTCCCTGCGCCACGAAGTCCGGCACCACGCGGTGGAAGGCCTTGCCATCGTAGTAGCCGGCCATGACCAGCGAGTCGAAGGCAAGACTGCTGCCAGGACATGCGTTCACGTCGGTGGCGAGAATGATCTCCCCCTTCCTGGTGTGGATGTGATAGCGCTGCCCCTGCTTAAGGGCCAGCAACCTGGTCTTATCGATCGGATGGTTGAATGCTGGCGCCGGATCCGTTGGTGGCGTAAGCCCGTCACGACGTGCTGCGAGGCCGCGCAGGCCCATGAGCGCTTCAAGGTACTGAACGGGTCGGAGCGTGGCCAGCACTTCCTCTTCGAGCGTTCGGGGGAACAGGATGCGGAGCGCCTCAGGGGTGGTGAACTGAAGCTGTTCCGCAGCGGCACAGATCAGACCGGCATCGCCGCTGGAGAATACCGTTCGGTAGAAGGGAGCCGCTGCCATCTGTTGCATTTCCGGTGTGATCGCCCGGGGCATCGTCATGCGCCATCGAACGATGCGATCCAAGGCCTCGAAGGCGACCAGCCGTACCGCCGGATGTTCATCGCCAAGCATGATGGCGCGCAGTGAGTCCTCGGCGAGCGGCCGCGGACCGGCTGTCCGGGCTGAGAGCCATGCCGCGCGGGCATAGGGGTCGTCCGGGCGGTGAGCGAGCAAGGAGTCGTGCGCCATCCACGCCCCATTCTTCTGCTGCATCAACAACTTGATGACCGGGTACCAGGTGCTGGCATCCGAGCGATCGATCCGCGGGAGCACCGCGAGCAGGCTGTCAACATGCACTTGCTTACCGAGGCCATTGAATTGCTCCAATGTCGCTGCACGCACCATCGGCTCCGGGTCCGCCAGCAAGGTGTATGGTACGATCGATCGGTCGTTCTCGAAGCAACGACCCAATGCCCGGATGGCGCTGATGCGTATGCTCGGTGTGCGGCCATGCAAGGCCCATTCACGCAAGGGTTCGAAATGACCATTCCCGTCGAGTTGGCCCAAGCAGCGTATCAGGATGGCCTGCACCTCCGGGTCATTCTCCTCACGGATCAACCGAAGAAGGTCCACCTCGGTGGATCGAAGGGACAAGGGTGGAAGTCGGCGCAATGCATCCGCGGCACGGCAACGCTCCTGGCCCTGGCTCCGCTCCAGGTAGTACACGATGGCTTCGACCTCCTGCAGCTCACCTCGACGCTGCAGGTTCAGGAAGGTCGCGCCCATGTACGCCCGCTGTACGGAGCTGTCACGCTCTTCCGAAGAGATGTCGGCCATGTGCTCGAGCGTGCCTTCATCGGCGATCAAGCCCAGGGCGAAGACGGCGTTCACTCGAACCTCGACCACACTGTCGTGCAGGGCTTCCAGCAGGCAGGGCTTCGCCAGGCTGTCCTGTACCGAGGCGAAGGCCAGGGCGGCAGCGGAGCGGATCGTGGCCGAGGTGTCATAGAGCAATGCGCATAGTGCGGCCGTATTCCGGTGTTCCTGTGCTTCCAGGACCGGCAGCAGATGCTCGTTGCTCCAGCGGTTCGGCGGTGGCGGCTCCGGTCCTTTCACCGGGCCACAGCCCGGATGCATCAGGATCAGGAAGAGCAGGGTCGGGTGCGCGCGCATCGCCACGAATATCGGAGCCGGCGCGTTGTTGCCGAGATGTCCGGGAAGGCCGCTCTTCGTTCAGCAGGGTGCCGGAGGTCCCGTTCAAGGGGGGCTCTCTGCCCGGGGCTCGGTAATTTCGCGCCCGTCATGAAGATGAAGCTCCTTCCCGCGGTTGCGCTCCTTCCCGCGCTCGCCCACGCCCAGTTGAAGTCCGACGCGGACGTGCTCGATCAGATGCGCTATGATGTGCAATACCTCGCCAGCGACCTGCTTGAAGGGCGCGAAGCCGGTACCAAGGGTGAGAAGCTCGCCGTAGACTACATCGCGGGGAAGTTCGGGAACATCGGCCTGATGCCTTATGGCGACAGTGCCTCCTACATCCAATCCTTCACGTTCAATGCCGATCCGGTGCTCGGGCCGGGCAACACGCTGCACATCGGTCGCGCCGGCCTGAAGATCGAGGAGCAATACGCGGTGATGCCCTTCAGCGCGAACGGCGTGGCCCGCGCCAAGGTGAAGAAGGTGGGCTACGGCATCCAGGCACCGGAACTGGACTACGACGATTACAAGGATGAGGACGTGAAGGGTTGGATCGCCGCCATCGCGATCGGCTCTCCGGATGGCATTCATCCGCACAGCAAGTTCCTCGCCTACCACGACCTCGCGGCCCGCGCCGAGAAGGCGGCGGAGCTCGGTGCCGTGGGCGTGGTCTTCTACAACGATGACAAGGACGTTGACGATCCTTCGTTCCACCTCTCGGCCAAGGTGAAGCCGATACGGGTCCCGGCGGTCTTCCTCAAAGGTGATAGCTACCACGAGTACATCATCACCGGCAATCCGTTCATCGCCAACGTAGACCTCGTGCGCGAACAACGGACCGCGTACAACGTGGTCGGGCTGCTGGACAAAGGCAGGGACAACGTGGTGGTGATCGGCGCTCACCTCGATCACCTGGGCTGGGGCGATGAAGGATCCCTGCACCGCGGCGATAAGGCGATACACAATGGCGCGGACGATAATGCGAGCGGTGTCGCGGTGATGCTGGCCCTGGCGGCGGACCTCGCGGAGATGGACCAGGCCAACGCCAACGACTATCTCTTCATCGCATTCAGCGGGGAGGAGAAGGGGCTGTACGGATCGAACCATTGGACCAAGCATCCGACCCTGCCGATCAGCACGCTCAACTACATGATCAACCTGGACATGGTGGGCCGACTGGACAGCAACATCATCGGCGTGAACGGCGTAGGTACCTCACCCGCCTGGGCTGAGGTGGACCGTATCCTCATCGGGGGGCTCAAGGCCAAGACGACCACCAGTGGTGTCGGACCCAGCGACCATACGAGCTTCTACCTGCAAGGGGTCCCCGCCATCCACTTCTTCACCGGTACCCATGCCGACTACCACAAGCCGAGCGACGATGTGGACAAGGTGAACTTCGAAGGGATGCTGAAGGTCACGCGTTACATCGAGTCCTTGATCACCAACCTGAACGATGATGGCAAACTCGCCTTCACGAAGACCGAGGACGCCAACAGCGAGAACGTTCCTCGCTTCAAGGTCACGCTTGGTGTGGTGCCGGACTACCTCTACGACGGCAAGGGTATGCGTATCGACGGGATC
>Ga0116143_10002342_pt1 | contig 20835 bp, 28 predicted proteins | sample AD_UKC034_MetaG_FD_89745 | JGI IMG/M metagenome (GOLD analysis project Ga0116143, IMG submission 89745) | Active sludge microbial communities of municipal wastewater-treating anaerobic digesters from USA - AD_UKC034_MetaG | ecosystem: Engineered > Bioreactor > Anaerobic > Digestate | place: USA...
AAGGACTTGAACTGCACCACCGGGTCCCGCCCATCGCCCATCTCGGCGCGTAGCTGCTCCATCCATCCGTATCGGTTGAAGGACAGGGTCAGCGCCTTGCGGTACACCTTGCCATTGGCGGTGAACTGCGTGGCGTTATCCGGCGGGGTGGTGACCTCCTTTACTTCTTGGTCCATTCGTGGAATTTGTTGAGCAGCGCGGCGATCAGGATAGCCGCTGATGCGCTGAAGAGGACGTGTGGCATGGCGGACAGGTGCCATCCAGAGGCGTAGAATGACCACCAGAACCCTATTTGACCGGCCACGCACATATGGCACAATCCAATGGGTTTGGAGATCCATTTCCAGAATCCTCCCTTTGCCTCCATCCATAGCAGTAGGTCGTACCAATACTCGAATACGTCCGGGCGAACCGAAGCGAACACAACGGCTATCGTAGCGGCCTCTGTTGATATTGCTAGGTAGTAGGTCATAGTCCGTGGTGTGCGATCATGTTATCGGCCATGTACTCACCAACACCAAGCAGTCCGATGTAAGAGGAGTGCGCGTTGTCCGTGCCTCCATCCGCATTTGGGTTGCCCGTTGCTAATGGCGAAGCCTCACCTAGTGTGAGTGCGTCACCTTGCGGATATGGGGTCGAATCAACAAGGAATGTGTCGGAATGTGCAGCGGATATATTGGCGAGAGCGGTGTTGATCAATACCTCTGCCGCATTCTCATTGAACTTCAGTTTCGTGATGTTCCAGATGTAGTCTTGGCTCACGAAATTCCCTTCAATAATCCGCTGCATGTAAGCACGTAATAGTGCAAACTGGGCCTCGTATGTAGCCGTGGGTATGTCATCGACAGCATCTTGCTCTCCCTGCCACCAATTGATCCCCAACAGGCGTGGCCTAAGTGTGGGATTGGCTGAACGGAAGTCGCGCAATGCTCGTTTGATCCAGAACTCAGCCGCCATGTATCGAATGGTGGGGTTCCAGTTTCCTGGTATCGTGGAAGTGTCGCACGAATCGGACAATCCCGTGCCACCGAAGGCAACCTTTATGATATACACTGGCTTTCCCGTGGTGTCCGCTAATCGCGTAGCACATGCCAACTCTGTTCCGAAGGCGTTGTCATCATAGCTGCTATTTGAACCTGCTACGTATGCCTGCCATGCGCCATTGTCGGGGCTGAAGTTGTCGGTGTAAATGCCGGCCTTCCGGTAGATGTAAACGTTGGATGGGTTGGCTACATACTGGTCCTGCCCACTACGAACGGTGGGGTAACCAGCGCCTATACCCTTGTAATTGAATTGGGTGTTTTGCAGACGCGTTGGTTCTCTCCTACCATCTGCATTCGACTGCCCTAGCAGGATAATAAAGTGAGCGTCCACTAGGTCAGAAGCATGTGCTCTTTTTCCGAAGATCATGGCAGCTCGATGTATTCGAGGTAAGAACCACGCCCCATATTAGATGCTGTGCCAGAGCTTGCAACCTGCGCCCACGTGATCTGAAAGTCTCCAGCGTTAGCCCCGTTCTCAACATAGTAGTCAACAAGGGAAATATGCAGTGCCCCAGCACCTGCGGTGAAGTTCAGCCCCGTGGTATCATACCCGATAGCAGGGGCATTTGCCGGAGCAGTTCCGGTAGATGTGTGGATCCGCATGGCGCGTACCAGGGTGGGAGAAGCGGGTCCCGTGAAGCCAACCTTCAGTCCGGAACCAGAGCCTGCTTGTCCTCCATACAACACACCGCGTATGTGATACTTCTTGTTGGCGGCCATAGGCACTGCAAAGTCGGTATCCGCTGTTAACACAGTATTCGTCGTGCGGCTTTCAGTGGTGGTCTTATCTATCCGTGTCCATCGGTTCGTGCTCGGCGTGGTGGCCGCGTTACTTATGATGGTGGCTGTGATGTTGCTGGCATCACGGTAGGTGAACCGTACCACATTCAACGCGCTGTTGTTCCACGATCCGACTGCTGAAACCCCGGATGGCCATGTTGGTTGCGCGGCATGATTGAAGCAGGCGACCACTTCGGTTCCTGCAACCGCACCGGATAGGTCCAGTGTTACGGTTCCGCTGCTTGGTGTTGTTGGACTGTTGTATATGGCGGGTGCATCGAAGGCAATCGTGGAGCCGGTGCGCAGTGCTACTTCGATAGGAACTTCTTTCCACGTTCCATCAGCATGCAGGAACTTATTCGCAGCCGCATCCCCAGCGGCAGGGGCGGGCACCATCCCTTCATCACCTCCGGTGCCGGTGTCGCCGGCGAATTCAGGTACTGTAATGTTCAAGTTGAATACAGACATTATTCGATCGTTATGTTGATGGTGTTTTCGACGCAAGGGTCAACATCCGTTATCGGATCTTGCTCCACTCCGTTCACTGTGATATTGATGGTCAATGGACACGTCGCACTTTCAACGTCAATCGAACCACCAGAAAGAACTTCCCCATATGGTGATCCGTCCCGCAATACCGTCCCGTTCGGGGCAGTGATCACAGCATTAACTTGCGACGGTATCGAACCACTGGAAAGGGTCTGCCCCTCTTCGTCCTTCAGGTCGTAGGTTGCATCCGGCGCTGTCAACTCCAATGTCTGACCACACGGGCCCGTGACCACCCCGGAAAGTAAGACCGTGTCCTCTGAATTGTGCAGGTCGTATCCGAGTGGGTCGCAGTCTCCACCGTCCACACAATCCAGACACGCTATCTGCGTCTCCGTCAACCCCCTCTCCCCAATCAGTTCCTCGCAGGTGAACTGATCCGGATACCGCCTGAGCGGGATACTCGGAGGCGCCCAGCACGACACATCCGATCCGTCCAGTTGGTCCTCACACCCCGGCACCACCCTGAACTCCGTCTTGATGTCCAAGGCGAAGTAGTCGAATGGGTAGTGCAGGTATTGGGAGCGCGATTCGTCCAAGGTGTACTTGCCGAACACGTCACGCCCGCGCGTGGCACCTCCCATCACTACGTGCTTGATGTTCAGCACGGGGTCAGCGCTGTAGGTCCGCTGCTTCTCCACCGCCGCTATCACATCCTGCGCGGCTTGGTCCCCACATCCGCAGGCACCGCCCACCTTGGAGCAGTTGATCCACACAACAAGCCTGAGGTTCGCCTCAAAGAGCACCCCCATCGCCGGGTTCTTCACCCTTGTCGGATAGGTGTCGCCCTCAACGAAGACGATGCTGGTGTATTTCTCCAGCGGAAGCAGCTCCTTCAGCGTCTCGTCCGTACACGCCTGAGGGTCCACCACGTTGCAGGCGATGGGCCATACGTGCGTCTTCTTATCCCGCAGGAAGGCGATGGGGCGCACCAGCCCGGCGTACTTATCCAGCCAAGGAATGCCAGCATCCACAAGGCGCGTGATGATCAGGTTGGCGATCGTTGCGTTCATACCAATGCCGCGAGGTCGCGCTCCATGTTCACGTTTGCCGCCCGTTGCACCATCTCCACCTCCTCACGCGAGGGCTGCAAGAACCCCGGACGCTTCGCCTCGTTCCCCTTCAGCTTCTTGCGCGTGACCTCATCGCGTCCGTCGAAGGACACCTTCGCACGACCCGCCCGGACGCTCTTTTCCGTAGGTCCGATGCGCTCGAATCCAGTTGTGGTAGAGGCTAGCATCTGACCAGACAGCGTGAAGTCCACATGCCCGCGATACCTACCCACCGCCTGTTTCTTCTTTTTGTAGCTTGGCGTGTAGTCCTCAAAGGCGCCCCCCGTAGCGTTCACGCCGCGTTCGGTAATCCTAACGTCCACAAGGGCAAGGGCGTCGAGTGCCGCCCGCTCCGTGTTCTTCAGGATCAGCCCATCCGCAGCCGCGAGCATCCGGTCGAACGCCTCTATGATCTCGTCCAGGTTCATCGTGGAATCCTTTGAACCTTCAACCCGTGTTGGTCACGGCAGGCGAAGCAGTCTGAATAGGTACCCACACCGCTGTATGGAATGCCCTCCTGCGGGTCCTCGGAAAGCTCTTCCCCGAGGTATTCAGCCCGTTCGTTGATCTCCTTCTGGTAGCTCACCCGGAGCAGTTCCATGGCGTCACCTCCTGCGATGTTCTCACGGATCACCCGCGTTGACCCCGTGATCTGTTCCACCACATACAAGGCGGCGGCGAACCGCACCCCGTGCGCGTAGGTGGCCTGCAAGGGGTCGCCATTGTAGTCCGGCGTCCCGTAGCAAATGGAGGTCCGGCTATCACACGCGAAGGACACGTCGAACATCAGCCCGTTCGTCTCGTTCGTGTGCGACCAATCCTCCCGGTCACTCAGGTCGTCTCCCGAAATACCGCCCACCATCATCCACGCCGTCCACGGCTGTCCGTCGATCGGTGTTCCATTGGTGTAATACGGGTTGTGCGGGTTCCACTTGGGCTTCCCGGAGCATCCGCATGACGCCACCTTGCTATCCATGGCCTGCTGCCCCTCGGTGGGCTGGAACAGGAAGTACACCCGCTTGGGCGTTCCCGTCACCGTCGCCATGTCCACCTGCAGCGGATCGATCTCTGTCCATGCCCGCTTGTTCATATCAGCCGTCAGCACGTAGGTCTCGATCGGGTCGTCGCTATCATCCGTGTACACATCTACCGTCACCGACCCGTTGAACTTCATGTAAGTCCCTATCCGGTGGATGGTCATGGTCCCGCCCCGATGCGGTGCAAGGGTCATGTCCGCCCCGTGATAGGTCTTGCGCAGGTTCACGGCCTGGCTCGCCTTGTCACCGGCTACCGTGCTGCGTGAGTTGGGGCGCTTGGGCTTGGTCTTGGCGATCAGGTGCTTCAACACCTCTCCTTGGAACCGCTTCTGCCCCTCTTCCAGCGCAAGGGCTGCGAAGGCCCACCTCTGGTCGTTGTCCTGACTGAGGCTGAAGATGCGCTCCAGGTTCATGCCCGGAGCCTCGTCCAAGTACAGGCCGGACGCGCTCGTGTCGTATCCGCTCGGTGGCGTTCCGTAGCAGTCGTCCGTGGTACGGCTTATTCCGACCACATCTTCAAAGCAGGCAGGCGTCAGGCTCATCGTCTTTCGTTAGGCCCCTTCGCCGGAGCCGCGTCCTTGGTCCCATACCCAGAACACGACCCCGGCGTCAGAGCATGTCATTACACGCAGCGGAACTTCAGCACTCCGGTGCGGTCAGCGTTGCAGAACACCGGGCTCGTCAGCACGGCGCCCTTGGTGCGCAGCATCCAAGTGTGGACCCAATCCTGGGCGCCGGACGTGCTCACGCACTTCACCTGGTAGATCACGTCATAGCGGATTCCGCTATTCGGGGAGGTGATCGTGTAGTGGATCTGCTTGTTGCCGCTGGCGATCTCCTCACGACCGGCACCGTATGGCGTGTTGTACGCCTTGGTGACCACCGCAAGGGCGGACGGGGCGATCAGGTACGCGGCCTTGTGTCCGAGCAGTTCCTCGGTCACGAACATGTCCGTGTACACCTTACCCAGCGATGCCACCTTGCGAGCGTTGGCGGCGCCCATCTCGGTGCCTGCTTCCTGCTCGATCTTCAGGAGCTGCTGCTCCATCAATCCACCCAGCACCAGGCGCATGTTCGGCATCTTGTTCCGTGCCTTGGTCACGGCGAAGTAGCTGAACAGGTCAGCGTTCCAAGCCGTAGGCGGGATGCTCGTGTGGGTGCTGCTCACGGTGTACGGCGCCGTGTTCAGGTTCTCGCCCACCATGCTGTCCATGGCGGAAACCGTCCGACGCGCCCACTCCTCGTCCATGAGCTTGATCTTCTTGGCGAGGCTGATCGCGACCTGCTCATCGAAGCTCACCGTGTTGCCCATGGCGCGGAACTTGCGCTCCGATACGCTGAAGGACGTCTCGAAGCAGTCGGTCAGCTCGTAGTCCTTGCAGACCGTGCCGATCTCATTGCCGTCGATCTCGCACCCTTCGGCGCAATCATCCGGCTCGGCGCTGTCGCAGTCGTCCATCCACACGGCCTTCACCGTGTTATCCTTGGTGGGGTCCTCCAGGTCCGGGAATTGTGCCGTCTGGATCTCCTTCACCATCTGAAGGGGTGCGATGTCCGGGATGTACTCCGCGTTCTTGACATCGTTTGGGGTGACCAAGGAATCCACGCGGACCTTGATCTCTTGAAGGCGAGCGCAATCGAAGTTGCCCGCAGTAGGTTGTGACATTGTCGTGTTGTGTTAAGGGGTTTGACCACCCCGCCACATCACGCCAGGTCCTGTGCCATCTCCTTCAGTTGGTTCACCATCTCAACCTTCTCTTTTGAGCTGAGAGTGGTGTTCTCACTGATCTCGTGGATCTGAGCCGCAAGCGCCTGCCGGTTGGCGGGTTTTTGCAGCTTGATCGCTCCCTTGTTCTCCGTCCCCTTGGTGATGTCACCGGCGGCTCCCTTCTTGTCGCTCACCGGCAGTTCATAGGTGGCCTTGATCTCGGCCTCCAGGAACTGCTCGACGGTCATCGGAAGTCCGTTCGATGTCTCCAGCCGTTTGCCTTCCTTGTTGATCACGTACCATGTGTCGCCCTCTTTTTCGTAGGTGTGGGCGTCGATGGCGTGGTCGATCACGCTCAGTTGGCGGCGGGCCTTTTCAGGGTCTTCGGGCAGGATGGGCTTCATGGTCTTCACCAGGTCGTCCCGCTTGCCCTTCACAGAGCTTAGGTCACGTTCGCGCTGCTCCTTGGCGTCGCGATCGCTCCATGCCTTCTTGAACTCCGTCTCCTTGGCGCTGATCTGGTCGAGCAGTTCCTTTTCCCGCTTGCGGAAGAAAGCGCTGTTCTTGACCTTGTCGTCGTCCAGGTCCGAAGGCTTCGTGCGGGCTTCGATGTGCTCGATCAACTTCTTGACCGCATCGGCGCCCTTGGCATCTCCGATCTCGACACCGGCATCCTTCAGGGCTTTCTCGACCTCTTCCGCCTTCTCGCGTACTCCACGCGCAAAGGCTTGATCCCGTTCCTCCTTGGCCTTGTCCCGCATCTTTTGCAGGGAGGTGGCCTGTCGGCTCAGGATGGTTTCGATCGCATCGTCCTTCGGGTTGCCGTCCTCTGAGAAGAGCGAGGACACCTCCGCTTCGGTCATGTTATAGCCCTTGACCAACAGGCCACTGAATACCTCCTTGAGTTCAGGCATCTTGTTCCGATGTTTGAGCGGCATCGGCACCGCCGCGTTTCTTTTTGATGATCACCCCCGCTTCAGGAGGCGTCTTGATCTCCTTGGGGACCTCAGGCACCGGACGCACACCGCGCATGGGTGTTTCGCGAACAATGGTGAAGAGCTTGCTTCCGCGCTTCTTCTCCTCCATCTGCTCCCATTGGTCGCTGGTCACGGTGGATTCCTTTCCCGTTACCTTGTTCTTGATGGCCATGATCGAAGCCATCACTTAGCCGTTGATTTGGTCTTGGGCTTCGGTGCGGGTGTCACACCCTCCGCCTGCCTCTTGGTGGCAGCGTCGATCACCTGCTGCGCCTCAGGTGGCACCACCGGCTTCACCGGCTCGCGCTTCACCTCCACGGTAGGGTCAACGACGACGAAGATGTTCCGGCCTCCGTACTTGCCGCCCGGCACCTCCTTGGCGTCGGGCCAGTGCTTAAAGCTCTTGGCGGAAACCTCCCGTCGTTTGGTCGGATCATCGACCTGCTGGATCGTCAACATCTCCATGCTCCAAAGGTCAAGCGCCGTTGGTGCGATGTTCGTCCGCTGTAATTACGGTTTCAATGCTAGGTCTGGGCGCAATTGTTCGGCGAGCGCATCGCTGATGAAGCGGATACGATGCCTACAGTTCCACCTGCCCATGTCGCGCAGCGGGTCATACCCAACAAGCACACCGCTCTCCCGTTCCTTCTTTGTCCGTGGAAGGGTGGGGTCCTTGGGCCATTCCCTTTCCGCCTCCTTGCGACTGAACACCTTGCCGTTACGCTTGATGCAGAAGTCGCGCGATGTCTCGATCAACCCGCCGGCGTAGATGAACGCATCAAGGCCCAGCTTCGTGGCGTAGGCATCGCTGGAGGCCCGGTCGAGGTACTGATAGGTGTCGAAGATCAGTGGCGAGAACTGACGTTGGAGCAATCCAGGGTCCACCCGCGTCCCCTTCAGGGTGATCTCCAAGGCGCGGACCAGCCTGCCCGTTGGAATGCCCGATGCAGCACCGGCGTTGATCACCTCCTTAACCCGTGTGCGGACCTCCGAGCTATTGGTCAGGCTGTCGATCAGCCCGCCTTCGATAGCCCTTCCTCGGCCGTCGATACCCATGCGGCGGCGCATGAGCCGGTCCACCTCCTTTTGCATGGCCTTCAGGCGCTTGTCTCCAAGGTTGCGGACGGTGGGCGCAAGGGCGATGTGGTAGGCGTCATTGGCGCCGATGATGCCGAAGATGTCCGTGATGGCATCCTTGTAGAACGCCTTCAGCCCTGACCGCTCGATGGAGCTGAAGGCTGCGTCTATCAGCGTTCCGATGGATGCGCTTCCGCGCGAGGTGGTGATGGTGCCGCGCCCTCTGTCCAGCTCCTCCACGATGCGACGGGCAAGCACCTCGAATAGCTCACGCTCGATCCCGCGTAGCTGCCTGATGCGGGCGCGTTGCCGTGCGTCCATCTCACGGGTAGCGCGTCCGAATAGCTGCGCTAGTTCCCGTTCGCTCATTGCACAGGCTGTTCTTGCTGGGCCGGATCTGTCGCCGGATCATTAGGGTCGGCAGGGTCATTTGGGTCCTGAGGGTCAGGCTCCACCCCGAACATCGGGAACGACACCGGCTGCGGCTTGTTCTCCTCCAGCATCTCGTCCAGGATCTCGTCGATCACCTGCCGCTGTTTAGGCTCGGCAAGGTCATAGAACGACATTTCGCCCGGATACTTCGCCTCGGCCTTGGTGAATACCGTGGCGCTCTCGGTCCACATCAGGGCGCTACGCTCACTGGCCTTTCCCCCTGCAATGAGGCTCAGGATGGTCGCTTCTGCCAATCCAGGGAACGGGTCGAACTTGGCCTGTGTCCGCGCCTTGGCGAGCTTCTGGGCGTCGTCCCGGAACACAAGGTCCAGCACCGTATCGTTCAGGTTGGCGAGGATGGCCTTTGAAGCTCCTGCATCCCGCGCCCCCTTCATCATGTCGTAAAGGGTGGCAGTTGTCTCGAAGCCGAAGGCGCGAGGCAGGCGATACACCACCTCCAGTCCCTCGTCCATGTCGCGATAGGCGGCGTAGACGTAGGTGATCGTCTTACGCGATTCAGCCCACCACCGGGCGAATGGCTGGAGCGAATCATAAAGGGCCTGGTTCTGGGCGATGACCTCCTCGTATGTCTTGCCCACGTTCCCCTGTCCGTACAGGTCGGAGCCGTACACGGAGCGGAAGGCGTCGGAGCGGTCCTCCTTGACGATCTCCATGAGCTTGGTCACGATGTCTATCGGGACTGGCGCGTAGTGGATGATCTTGGTGGGGTCGATCATCTCACTCGGGTCCTTCGGCAGGGGCATGGTGATGTGATCCTGCGCCGAGTTGATCGTGGTGAATCCGGATCCTTTGCAGGATCCACACTCACCTCCATCTGGAAGAGTACCGCCAGTACATCCATGAGACTTGCACTTGCTCACGTACTGGATCTTCTGCGGGAACGTGTGTAGCGCGATGCTCAGGTCCAGCTCCCGGACGTGCTGAAGGTTCTTCTTAAGGTGCGGCACGGCCTCGTGCCAGCGGTTCACGCACGTCTCCCCCCCGGTATGCTGGTCCGCCTTGCACCCTACGCGGAAGGCCGGAACACGTCCGCCGCTGTCCTGCTCATAGAATCGGACGGTGTAGAGCGTGTCGTCGTTGGGCTTGAAGTAGTACACCACCTCGGTCCTTCCGTCGCTGGCGCTTGGGTTCTGCACCGGAACGCCCATTTCGTCCACGATGGCGTCCGACTTGCGGAGCTTCACCGTGTTCTTCTCCACCTGCTCGAAGACGATGTGGTGGTCATGGGTGTAGAGCGCCATGCGCAGGCCGTCCGCCGTCTCTGCCGGATGCTCCCGACCTAATGCGTCCACATACCCGGCCTTGGTCACGTACTTGATGTCGAAGCCCAGCCATAGCCATTCCAGGATGCCCGATAGGTAGCTGTGGCCCCAGACGTTCGCGCTCGGCACGAACACCGGATACACCGTGGGCTTCTCACTCCGGTAGTCGAATGGGTCGAAGGTCAGCAGCACGAAGGCGTTCGGGTCGATGTCCGATGGCTCCACCAGCGTGTTCAGGTAGTGGTCCATGGAGTTGCCGCCGTAGAACATGGCGAGTTCATCCCGCAGTTCATCCGCCCTGCGGTCGTTCTCCTTGCCGTAGTCGATGCGGTCCACCACCGGACGCACGGACACCACCTTCTTGGGTGGTGACATCAGCGCCGATGTGATCGACGGCGTGATCTGCTGGGCGATGCGGCAAGCCTGCTCGAAGTCCTCCAGGCTCTCTCGCCGGTTGAAGCGCCTGAGCAGGTATTCAAGGTCTTCGCCAGTGACGAAGGCCCGGTACATGCGGGCTAGCTCCTGCGTTCGCGGATAGTGCTTGTGCTGGCTTTTGCGACCCTGTGAAGCCTTGGATGTGGCCAGGTCAATAGCCCTTGGGAGGTCTATCATTAGCGGAAGGCGTTACAGCGGCAGATACGGGCCTGCCTGAACGCCCCGCTCACCCGGATGGGCTTGGGGTCAAGTATAGGGCTAAATGTCGCCGATCACCATGCGTCGAACGAAATACTCGCGCACCTCTTCTGGTAGCGGATGGACGAAGGCGCCGTTCTCCCACATGGTGCGGACCTCTTCCAAGGTGTAGTAGCGGAGGAGGTCTTCGGCCTCTGCCTTGGTGGTGATCTCGACCTTGTCAGGGAGCATTACTCGATGATCTTGGCTCCACAGCGGCAATGCTCACCGACTTCTGGCGGCTCATTCCGAAAGTCCTCGTAGAAGAAGCCGCACGCCGAACACACCCAGCCTTGATTCATTGGGCTACGGGCAAGCTGCGCTGTCCTCACCACCATCAACTCCCCGCTGGTAATCTTGGATTTGATGTCCGAAAGCCTGACGTAATCACCACCATCGTCTTCCGTCATGTAGGCGGGGTTCACCCTGTGCGGCGAGCATTCGGGGCTGTACCTCTGAACCGTCAACAGCGGCTCCCGCTTGGGCTGCTCGGCACGGCTGAACGCTTCTGCAAGTCCTTCTGCGATCCGGTCAAGGCCATCCTGCGTAAGACCAAGTTCCTCGCACATGCTGGCGAAGTCGTCTTTTGGCGCAGGCTCAGGTTGGGCCGCATAGGTGCCATCGTCCAGCTGGCGTGGACCGTAACGCTCCTGCTCGTCGTTGGTGGTGGTCACGCTCTTTGGCAGAACGTACTCGCCCTGCCGAGCAGTTGAAGCAGAAACCCCTCCGGACAGAAAGCTCTGTGGTGCGCTTCCATTCTGTTGCGCCTGCTCTTCCATCTGGATAAGCACATCACCAATCCTTTCGATGATGTCATCAAGATCTTTCAGGCCATCGACGTGCGCAAGCAATGCCAGCGCCTCTGTATGCAGCGCCTTCATCCGGTCCAGCCTTTCCGTTGGCTTACCGAATGCATCGGCCACATCGAGCGCTGCCTTCCCGATAGTGAATACCTTTCGCAGGTCAAGGAGGTTCTTCCTCTTGATGTCTTGGGCGGTGTTCATACCCCAAACCTACGGCGATCCACCCTCCTATTCCGAGCACCTGTCCGCCTAAGACGCCAGCTCGTTCATGTCGTCGTACATGTCCTTGAACGCCCCGATCACCCCGTAGTAAGCCGCCTGTACGCAGTGGCCCCACTTCTCATACCGAACCTTGCTCACCGGGTCGATCGCGTACTCCTTCAGGATGTGTCCATCCGCCCCTTGTTTGAGGTGAACGTGGTCGGTGATCGTGGTGTTCATGTCCGGGTCGAAGGTGATGCTGATGGGCAACCTTCCGGCGAAGCAATGCCCCATGAACTCCCGCGCCTTCACATGCGGCGGGTTGGACCTCAACACTCGGTCGCTCCTGCCGTCAAGGTGCCGCGCCAGCTCCTGCTCCACTACGTCGAAGTCGTGCATCACCACCGGTCCTTCCCCGGCCTTGCGGCTCTTGCCGGACCTGTCCCCGTAGATGAACATGCCTGACTTATGCCCAGCGAAACACCCTTCCTTCAGGTCCCTTGATAGCATCTGACACGCCGCCCGTGCCGTGCTCAACGGGTGTGCCGGACAGTATTCCTTCAGGAAGTGGACCCGCCATAGCGTTGGGCTTTCTCTCCACACCTGGAACACCAACAGGGTCATGTACGGGGAGACGTTGAAGTCCAGCGTGGCATGGAGCGCCTTGGATGGGTCGTAGGGGATCCTCTCCGTGTGCTGCGTGGAGTTGAACTCGGGCAGGAACTCCATCCCGGTCTGGGGCTGCACCAGCCAGTCCCCGTAGAGCAGGCGCCGCTTATCGTACTCCGAACGCATCCCCTCCAGCCTCCGGGTGTACTCCGCCCGCACCTTGGGGTCCGGGTTGTCCTTCACCGTGGCGAGGATGACCCGCTGCCTCGGGGTAAGCTCCACCGGCTCGTTCTTCTTGGTGTAGACATAGCGGTACTTCGTCCAGTACTCGCCAGGGTTTCCCGTGACGATGAACTTGCAGCCATGCGGAGGCGGGTTGAAGCCAGTTCGCATCAGCAGGATCTCCGCCAGCCGTTCCTCGCATTCGTTCCCTTCGTCAAGGGCTGACCGTGTGAACTCCGTGGACCCCAGCCGCGTGTAGTCCGGGTCGCTCGGCTCGTTGCGTAGGTGCCGGAACATCGTCAGGCTTCCGTTCGCCCACCTCACCTCCTGGTCCTGACCGTTCCACTTGAACTCATGTCCGTCCCGGTAGCCGAACATTGCCATGACCTCCCACCATGTCTTCAGGGTGCTATCCCGCAGGGAGGTGTATTCCTTGCGTCCGATGATGCCCCGCGTTCCGGGCCATGTGGTCGCCTCGATGATCTCGTGGGCACAGATGAAGATGCTCTTACCGGAGCGGGCGCCTCCCCCAAAGAACACTTCGTCGGCTGTCGGGTCGTGGCAGGCCTCCCATGCCAGCCCTTGCTTGTATGAGCCGTGAAAGCCGCTCACGCATCAGGGGAACTCTGGAAGGTGACCACGGGGGCCTGGATCTGCTTGCCGTCAGATGTGAGGTCCAGCTTTTCGCCGTACTTCTTCGGGGCGAGCTTGCCTGCCATCCACTTGCGGGCGTCAATCTGAAGGCGCCGGTGTTCGATCATGTCTCCCTCCATTATCTCGACAGACCCATCGGCGTTGGTCTTCTTCTTGATCCCGTTGCGCGGCGTGTCCGCTATCCGAACAACCTCCGAAGCCATTAGGTCGGCCTGCCTTTCTCGCGCACGCGCGTATCTCTGACGGAGGCCTAGCGACTTCTCCAGCCATCGGTGGAAGGTTCGGGCTGAAACGAGGTTGCGGTCACTCTCGCAGATGTGGTCCAGTCCTTTTGGGGTGTCTTCGATCAGTTCACAGATACGCTCCGCTATGGCATCGTCAATACCATCCCCGTATGATTGGACTGCTACCGTTTCTTGGGTCTCCGTTTTTCCGGGGGTAAGACCGCCGCTTGAACTTGTGGCCTTACCCTTTTGGCTTGGTTTCTTACCGCTGCTCTTCTTTGCCATCGGAACAGTCCTTTAGGTATTCGACCTTCATCCTCATCAGCCGCTGCCGCAGGGCCTCTACCCCGCACTCCTTGCAGATGTGTCCGAAGTCCTTGATGAAGCCGTCGATGACCGTCTTGTCGGAGAAGCCGGGGAAAACCCTGTTCACCCCCTTCCAGTAGGCGAATAGCATCTGCTCCTCCCGTATGCGGTCAAGCAGGCTCACCCCAACAGGTATTTGAGCAGGGCGAAGGGTAGCATGATGGACGCCGCTATCAGGCAGGCGATGGCGACGAACCCGGCTACGAAGCCGATGCGCCCCCATGCCTTCAGTGGCTTTACGATGCTGTCGGGAGCGAGGCGCCCTCCGGTTGCTTCCGTGTCAATTGTTTCCATGGCGTTATTTGCAAAGGTATCGGTTGGCTGTCCTGATAGTACGCGGCTGAAAGGGATGCTTTCAACATCGCCTCAGGGTTGTAGATCGTTCTGTCAAGGCGCTCGATGCGCTGGGTGAGGTTGCCTTGGACGAACTGGCGACGGTTGTATCCGTAGAACCCGGCGTGGAAGGCTCTGGGGACGTGCGGGTAGGCCGTGGGCAGGGTCGAGGCGCCTTGGATGCGGCGGATGAGGCCGTCCTGCTCCACGAAGTTATCCGAGAGGGTCGAGTTAGGGAAGTGCCTGCGGCAATAGCGGGCCGGGTCGCGGAAGTACCCCTCGATCTTGTGGGGAAGGATCATGCCTTGGATGACCTCGGGGCGCATTGATACGCCAAGGCTGCAATAGTCCCCGCTGGAGAGGTAGTAGGCTTCGGGGTCGTCATCGGTGAACACCTGCCGGTTGGGGTTGCGGACGGACAGGGCGGCGAAGACCTTTTCCTTGGCGTGAAGATCACGGTGGAAGCGGAAGAAGTCATTGGCGACCATCACATCCTCCTCGACCATGAACACCAGCCCACCTGTGAGGCTGGCGGCGTAGGCGTACCCTTCGAGCAGGTTGCTGGACTGGCGGCTATGCCGGTATCTGGCGAGCTTGGGGGTCACGACCTCGTAGCTCGGCAGGTGCTCCATCCATGTGTCTATCACACCCAGGATCTCCGGGTTGAACGAGGTGTCTGGCTTGAACACGACATGGACGGTGGATAGGTCGCCCGTAGCCGCCAGGTTCTTCAGGCAGTGGTGAAGGAACTCGGGGCGCGCCCAGCAGGGTATGAGCAGAATGTCCATCACAAGGGGTTGCGTCCGTAGATGTGTGACCAGCGGTCATTGAACGTCTTTAGGCAACGCGCTACCAAGGCGTCGTCGAACAGGTCAGGGTTGTTGCCAACGCGACCGAACTTCTCATGGAGGCAGTCCATGGAGAGCAGGATGTTCTTCAGTCCGGCGTGGTGGCACCTGAGGCTATAATCGCTCCACCAATACCATGCGAGGTCCGGGTCCGGAAGACCGACCTTTTCGATGACGTGGCGGAAGTACACCACAGGGCCGGTGTTCATCATGATCACCTCCCTATGCTCTCCGATGGGCAGGGGTGTCTTGGTGGCGTTGCTATCGCTGAATGGGGAGCATACCATGTCGGAATAGCCGAAGCCGTGGCCGTCCCGACCGCTGACCCATCCGAGGTCCGTGCCGTACTGTTCCCAGAGCCGCTTCAGGTCGGGGAGTAGTGGGCGCTGAAAGCGGTTGTCGTCTTGGGGGATGATCAGTACATCGCAGTCCGTCCGCATGAACTGCTCGATCAGGTGGCGATGGCATCCGTGCTCCAGGATGTGCTCCTCAGTGCTTACCGGAAGCGTCATCCATAGCCCAAGATCACTTGCCATGTCGCGCAGGGCCATCACGTCCGCGCCTTGGCTGTTCTCGGCCTCGAAGATCACGGAGATCGGAACGTCCTTGACGGGGAAGTTCTCCGCAATGCCTTCGAGCATCCACCGCAACATGTCGGGCTTCTGGAAGATACCGATGCCGATCATCGCATTCATAGCTTCCGGGCGATTACAAGGGTGAATGCCTCGCCTATCACCTCCCATTCTCCGGGCCTTGCGAAGACCCTTTCGCGGGCGACCTTGCTAGGTCCTTCGTGGAAGTTGGGCGACCCATCGCGGCCCATCCTGGCGTCGTGCATGGCAAGGATCCCGCCAGTTTTCAAGTGTGGTGTCCAGTTGCCGAAATCACTCTGAACACCTTGAAGAGAATGGTCGCCGTCGATGAATAGGAAATCCATTGGGGGAATGTCAAAGAAGTCGTGAATTGCCACGTACGTCGAGTAGTTGAAGAACAGCTTTGCGCGATTGCCGAACTGTTCCATGTTCTCATAATACCGCTCCTTGCTCCCTACCAAACTAGCCTCCATGCTGTCCGGAATGAACGGGTCGATGGATGTCAGGTGAAGGTCCGAGGCTTCAAGGATCACCGCGCTGGAGAAGCCGTCGCAGCACCCTATTTCCACGCCATAACCACCCACGCCTTTCAGGATGCGCCGGAATAGATCCACCTCCAGCCCGTGAAGCCCTTGGAATGTTCCTTCTGCCAGTTTCATATCCCTTGAAAGGTTAGCACCACACTCTCCGGCATCTTCGGCTCGTAGAGGTGCAGCAGGGTGTGGGTGTGGTCGATCTCCATGCCTAACTGATGGGCGATGAGGCTGGCGCTGCTCTGGTCGTGGCGGTGACCCATGAACCGCTCGTCATCCCCTTCGGAGCGGGTCCAGCTTCCTTTGAACAGGCCAAGATCACAGGCCTCCTTCCACCTGCGGAAGAACTCCATGGAAAGCCCGCTCCTTCGGTCAAGGCCGATAGCCAAGGCGTAGAGCATGGGGATCTCCATGGCCTCGTCCCGGCTGACCCCGAAGTGTTGCAGGGTCGCATCGTTCGTCCATGTGCCGCACTTGTATCCGGATGTCCAGAAGTAGTAACCCTCGCGCTCGATCTTATCCAGCACGGGCTTGGGGTTCTGGATTGCCCATGCCGAGGTGTCCAGCCAAAGAACCTGATCGTGGCCCGCATCGAAGGCGGCTTGTATGGCGGCGAGTTTGAAGGCGTACGGGTTGTCCTGGTGTGTCGGACACCCATCCGGATACTTGTTCTTCCAGAGCATGAACTCGTCGTGGCATCCATGATGGACGAGCGACCTTGCAAGGCGGTCGATCCCCTTCGGATACCAATTACCAACCCCCACCGATACGATACACCTGCTCATTGTCCGGGCTTCTTTTTCGCGTTGTACCGATAGACGTACATGAACTCGTCGATGTACGCCTCCGTCTTCAGGCGTCCACTCTGCTGCATCCTGATGCTGTAATCATGGTCCTCCCCGTAGTGGCCTCGGTATCCGATGGCGATGGCGTGTTCCCGCTTGGTCGGGGCGAGGTGATGCGGGAACCGGACGTACTTGAACCCGTTCTGGTCGTTCGCCCATTTGGGGTATTGGATAGACACGTCAGCAGGCTCCATGATCTTCGGGGACCTGCAATTGTTGGCGTACCCGTAGCAGGCGACCTTGAACCCTACCACGTCCGGACCTGTCTCTATGGCCTTCAGGATAAGGTCGATGTACTCGGGGTGCGGCTCGTCGTCGTCGTCGTGGAAGCATACGTAATCCCCCTGCGCCACGCTCATCAAGGCGTTGCGCTTGCCACCGTAGCTCAGGCCCTCATCCACCTTGTTGTAGGGCGGGGTCAGGTAGGCTAGCACCTCCACCTCTCGCTCCGGGTCGGTCCATGATCCGAGGACGCCAAGGGCGAAGTCGTGCATGGCATGGGGCATACCAGCCATCCCAAGGCTACGGACCAGATTCTTCAGGTCTTCAGCCCGTGAAGGCATTGTGGCGATGAGGATGGAGAGCTTCATCGCACGTAGATCAGGTTCTCCGCGTTCTTGCTGTGCAGGTGCATACCGTACTTGTGCGCCTCCGCGTCAAATAGGTGCTGGTCTTTGCCGTTGAACTCAACGATCAACATCCGGCATGCCAGTTCGTCTAGGTCCATCTGACGAAGGACGGGCAGGTCCATGCCCTCGATGTCTATGGAGATCAGGTCGAATCGCCGCATTGTGGTCGTCTTCATCAGGGTCGCGAAGTCCACACAATCCACCTCCACCTCCTCGAATGTCTCCCGCGTCCAACGGTCGCGCTCTGAGGCTACCACGGTGGAAAGCAGTGACCTATCCCCCACCCCAAGGTGTTCGCCGCTCTCATGCAGCGTGATGCGGCGGCAGGAGGTGCCCACCGCTACGTTGATGCAGTAAACGCGGAGGTTGCCTTTGTATCGGGAATGAAGCAGCTCGAATACCGTTGGTGATGCCTCTACCATCAAGCCAGACCACCCACGGTTCGCACACGCTGCAGTGTTGGACAAGGTGCGCCCATCGTTGGCGCCAAGGTCAAGGAAGGTGCCGACTTGATCGCCGAAGTACTCCCGGATGATCTCCTCCTCGTTGTTCTGCGAATACCTCATAGGAAGTAGTTACGTGCCTTGCGGTTCTTCCATGTGCTCTGGTCCCTCTTCCAGATCTTGCCCGTCTCGTTCCGCTCGTATAGGGCGTCCTTCAGCACCCCGGTGAAGTTGGCCGGGTGGACATGGACCGCAAGAGGCGTCGAGATGTACTTCAGTAGGCCCAACTGCTGTGCTACGTCCGTCTGCTCGTTGTCGCAGAATACGCTCAGGTAGTCTGGGTGGTAGACGTAGCCGAAGCGGTCGTAATAGACCCGCGTCATCAGCGGAAGGGTGCAGATGTGCTCCTGCTTGCCGTCATAGTACCACAGGAGCTGATCGGGGCTGTCGATGTCCGCCTCGATCGCCTCATCCCAATCCGAACGGGCGCAGTGCATGTCGTCGCTCAGGACCAGCAGAACATCCCATGGCGTCTTCACCTGGGGGATGTCCCTGTTGATGGCGTGGACCTTGGAGTTAGACGCCCCGTAGGCCACGATGCTGTTCTCTGGCAGGTCGTCGAACCCTTCCATGGAGGGGTCGTCCATGTCGAAACTGAAGAGCCAGGTCACGCGCTCGGGCCGCTTGCAGTTGCGCACCCATCCGCCCAGCACCTCTCGGAACCGATCAGGCCGTTCCCTTGTCGGTAGTTTCACAAGGATGTTCATCGTATCGCCGCCCTTATTCGTTCATGGAACTCGCCCCTGTCATGTTGGTAGGCCCGCTTCGCCCGGTCGCCCCACTCTTTTCCGTGGGTGAAGAGGTGGTCGTGCGCGATGCGTAGGCAATCGGCAAGGGCAGGGACATCCGGAAGGCACTCCATCACCAATGCCTTGCGGCGCTTTCCAGCAGTAGGACACAGGATGGAATAGTCCTGACCGGCGATCTCGCATCCCGTGTCGCCAAGGGTGGATACCAACACCGCCCCCGCCATCCGCGCCTCGTTCAGCACATGGCCGAAGCCCTCGTACGTGCTTGGCTGGACGTGTATCGGGGCGCGGCGTAGCTCGCACAACTGCTCGTTGCTGGGCTGGTGGTGCTGCCGGATGTTTGGCGGCAATCCCTTCAGCGGCTTGTCCACAACAAGGTCCAGTGACAGGTCAGGCACAAGGCGCATCGCCTCCACGACCTGCGGGGTTCCCTTCATGATCGACTTGCCAGCGACATGAACCATTCGGGGGACCGAATAGTCCACTTCGCAATCCAGATACGGGGTCGTCCATCCGGTGTAGACCACATTCCTGTGAAGCGCCGAAAAGACCGCCTCCGTGCTCCTGGTCTTGGCGATGACCATGTCGAAGCGGTCGAGGCTCTTGATCCAGGAGGTCTCGAACCACTCAGGGTTGGGCACCAGCACGTTATTCATAGCGCTCGGCAGGTGAGCGGGGTTGACCAGCTCCAGATGGATATTCACGTCCCACCGTCCAGATGTGCGTGGCTTATCCCACTTGGTGAAGTCCACGACGCTGTCCGGGAATGCCTCGCGCACCACCTGCACGTCCTTGGTCAGACCCGCTCCGTTGTCGCGCGATATGACCTGGATCCTCATACGTCGATGCGTAACAGGTTCGGCTCGTGGCATACCATGTATCCGGGCGTGGGCAACCTGACCCCCACCCCCTTCTTCTTCAGCACCTCCACGAACGCGCAGTCCTGCGTCCCGTAGTCGTATCGCCCGCTGCGGTCCCTGCCCTGGTCGGGCCAGTAGGTGCCGTCATTGCGGTGGACGATGTTGGCGGTCCCGTATGTCCTGCACTTGGCGATGTTGACCTCCCTTTCCACAAAGGACTTGACCGAAGTGTTATAGAACCACGCGTTGAAATACCCCCATACCGAAGGCATATCCATGCTCTCGATGGCCTCGTTAATCACCGCTAGGTGATCCTCCCGCCAATAGTCGTCCGTGTCGAGGTAGACGATCCACTCCCCCTCTGCGATAGACAGGGCCGCATTCCGTGGGGCCGGGGACCAAAGGGGCTGCTTGTCCGTGAAAATGATCTTGATCCGCGGGTCGTTGTACCGCTTCAGGATCTCGAAGGTCAGCGGACACCCATCGGCGCAGACAGCAAGCTGCCAGTCAGTGAACGTCTGCGAAAGGACGCTCTCCACGGCCCGCATGAGCTTGCCGGGCCTTCCGGACGCTGCCCCCGGATAGTCCCCGAGGTAGGACGGCATGATAGCGCTGAACCTCATACCTCGATGCACTTTGGACGGCCGGTGTTTACCCGCCACAGTTCATGCCCTTCGGCGATGATCGAAGACAAAGCATCCCGGTAGATCTCGGCAATGACCTCGTTCTCCAGGTGGGCGCAGAAGCCACGCGCTGCCATGTGCGCCGTGCTTGTAGCCCGGTTGAACATGGCTCCTATCGCGGCGTAGACCAGCGGGCGCTGACCGGCACCGAACGGGCTTTCAACAAGGCAGTGCTGACCGATGGCGTACATGCACATCGAGCGGCACAGGTAGACTAGACTTCCAGGGTGCTTGTTACCAGGCTCGTTCTCTTTGAGCCTTTCGGGTTTCAGCGGGATGTGGGCCATCGCCTTCTTTCCATACCCGAGCAGATGGGCCTTGGCGTTGAAGGCTCTGACACAGTGTTCTATGATGACCTCCGGCGGTGCAGTCATGGCGTCGAGTGATCGAACGCGACGAAGATCCGGAGGTGTTCAGGGGTTTGGCGAGCAGGTGTCCGGTGTTTTTTTTGGGTGGGTGGAGTTGCGTAATCATGAGCGCGTTGCTTGCAGCCATGTGTTTAGCATATCCATAGTCAGCGGCCCGCTCGGACAATCACGGGACTGACACCACTTAGCAAAGTCAATGGCATCG
>Ga0116143_10002345_pt1 | contig 20821 bp, 15 predicted proteins | sample AD_UKC034_MetaG_FD_89745 | JGI IMG/M metagenome (GOLD analysis project Ga0116143, IMG submission 89745) | Active sludge microbial communities of municipal wastewater-treating anaerobic digesters from USA - AD_UKC034_MetaG | ecosystem: Engineered > Bioreactor > Anaerobic > Digestate | place: USA...
TAAAAGCCAAATAAACCAAAATCCCGCCTATACGGCGGGATGATAATCAAAGGCCTGTGTGCTAACGGACACACCTGACGGAGTTGTTACTCGTCTTATTAGTGATGTTCGTGTACCCGTTGGACTGGGCCGTGTACCACGAATTCTGCGTGGCATAGCTGTTCGTGGTACTTGACCAGTAATTGTAAGCCGCATTAGTGAGGTTTGCCCACGAGCCATCAATATAAGACATCATCAGCTCTTTTTGAGTGGGAAGTCGCCAGTTGCCGTCACCCAAGGCTTCACAGCCTGTTTTGCTGCTTGTAAGCTTGACACATTGACATGCCACCTCATTGTGAGTGTTGCAAACTCCATCATCACCCGGTAGAGCGTTTGGATACTTACAATTATTGGCAGCAAACCAATTCTGGGAGGAGCTAGTGCGAATAGACCACACGAGTCCGGTATTTTCATCTTTTTTCTCAGCATTGGTAGCATCACTGGTACCACAATAGCTATTTCCGACATTACACGCTGTCCAGGTGGCTTGATATGAGTCGGCTGGGATGACCCCGTTATTGTTGTAGTCGTCCACACCACCCACACTTTGTGGGTAGTCGGTATTGCCACCATTTTTCAAGGTATTGGCAATGGCATCGTTAAATGGCTTGGTGGCTGCTGAATAAATACGGTTCCATGAAGTACCCCAGTCTCCCCACGATCCCGCGGCGGTTGAGCCATAACTTAGAGAAGAAAGTGCTGTTGCAAGAGTTGAAAGGCGCGAAGTGGCGCCTGACTCTGGGGAGCCACCACTTTGTTCGGCTCTAACAATCTGAATGTGACGATATGAAAAAACAATGGTAAGTAGTGTCAAAAAACCGAGTACGATAAAACTTGTCTTTTTAATCTTATTTTGCATATCTTTATAATCCAATAAACTAACACGAAAGTCAAATCGACAACTAGTTGTAAAGCCACCGATATTATTCTAACATGGAGTAAATGAAGTAATTAATTCTTGCTTGTCGTATTTGGTACTAAATGAACAATTGGTTAATAAAATACAGGCGCACTACAAACAAGAAGACTCTAGCGATTCTCGTAGGGTTTTTCTTGGGGTTGTTGGCACTTGGCGGATTTTATTCAATCCGACCAGTGTATGCTGCCAGTTTAGCCATTATTGGACGGGCAGTGTCAACTACGGGAGTTTACCTGGATTTTGCCAATTATAACGCCAATGTCAGAGTCAATTGGTCAACCGGAGATTTTAGTGGCTATGCTTTCTCCGAAGATGTGGGCTGGGTCGCTTTTGGCACTGATGATAACGCAGAGGGGCCAGTTCATGTAAATCCCTCAACTGGAGTAGTGACAGGTAAGGCTAAAGTTATTTCAACTGGTGCATTTCTAGACTTTACCTCCTATAACAGCAACGTCACGGTTAATACTTCAAATGGTGTGCTTAGTGGTTATGTGTGGAGTGAAGATGTTGGCTGGCTTAACTTTGGCGATTCCGGAGTCAGTATTGATGATTTCAGTAATGATTTAGTTGAACCAGCTACCAACGCCTCATCGCTTTCTATGTTAACTGATAACACTGGAGGCTACAGCGTTGCTGACGGAGGTTGGACAAATAGCAGTGTTTCAGCATTCTCCTGGACAGCTGGGGCTGATAATGTGGGTGGATCAGGTCTTCGTGGTTACTGTCTCTATTTAGGAACTGACGCTAATGCCGATCCTGGTAACTCCGTGACACTTACCGGTACGGCAGGGATGCTGACCAACTCTCCCGCATCTGTCGTTGGGACTGATTGTTTGTTTATAACCACAGGCACTAGTCTTGATCTGGGGAGCGCCAGTTATTTATCCAGCTCTTTTGTTAACGGTGAAACATATTACCTGAGGATCAAAGCCATTGATAATGCAGGAAATACCTACAATACCGCTGCTGCCAGTTTTTCTTTCAAATACGACAATGTAAGGCCAACTAATGTGAGTTATATTTCTTGTGCCTCCGGATCATTTTCCAACGTTGCTGATATGAGTTTTACCTGGCCGATCACGGGAAGTGCCATGTCTGCCGATGCCGACTCGCAAGTTTTAGGATGGCAATATCAGATTAATTCCACGAGTGGCACATGGCTTGGTACCTCAACTGATTTGGGTCTTAACTATATTGCAACTGGTTCAGCTACACGAACACTCACGGCAGATCAAGATGGTTCATCTATCGTTAACGGCACCAATGTCGTTTATTTCCGTACTGCTGATTATGCCAGTAACCTCTCAACTGACGCCACAATTAGAACGTGTAACTTGCAATTTGGCGGTGAAGCGCCGAGCTTTGCCAATAATGAGACTGTCACAGTGACCCCAAGTTCTTCGACAACAAACTCATTTGCTCTGAGTTGGTCAGCAGCCACTCCTACTTTTGGTCAAACCGTTAGCCATTACTACTACATGGTTAATACCACACCGCCTTCAACCCTTGCTACACTTCAAAGCAACTCTTCTACCTATATCGACAATGGTACAAATTTAACTGTAGATGCTACAGCGCTACCTAATGTCAATAAAGGGACAAATACCGTGTATGTAGTTGCAGTTGATGACGCTGACAATTATTCTCCAAGCAACAGTATCAGCGGTACGTTTACCCTTAACTCAACTGACCCCGATAACGTTTCCAATTTGGTTGGCTCCGACTCGTCGATTAAAGCTGACTCTAAATGGTATGTGACATTGACTTGGACGGCTCCGACCTATCAAGGCGCGGGCAACTTGACCTATCTCGTTTATCGTTCATCTGACGGAACCACCTTCTCCCAAGTTGGATCATCGAGTGGTTTGTCGTATGTAGACAATGCTCCCTCATCGGCCAAATATTATTACAAGGTCTACACCAAAGACGGCGCTAATGCTCAATCATCCGGGACTAATGCAGTTAGCATTACTCCAACGGGCAGATACACTACTGCCCCGACCTTAAGCTCAGGACCGGAAGCTTCTTCGATTACCACCAAAAAAGCTAAGATTAAATGGTCAACCTCAAGAGGCAGTGACAGTAAAGTAGCCTACGGCACCAGTAAAGACTCATACAATTCTGAAGAGCCAAGTAATAGTAGTCAGGTGACCGATCACGAAATCTCGCTTACCGGACTTACCGCTGGCACTACTTACTACTACAAAGCCAAATGGACTGATGAGGATGGCAACACCGGAGAATCAGAGGAAAAGAGCTTTACAACAGCCGCTGCCCCCACAGTTCATGATGTCGTCGTCAAGAATATTGCCCTCACGTCTGCCATTATTGAATACACGGTTAAAGACACATCAAAGGTTAAAATCTATTACGGCACAACTACGAGTTTTGGCGGACTCAAGGAAATTTCTACTTCTACAACAGAAACTACCTATACGACCCAGTTAGATGAGCTAACTGATGGTACCAAGTACTACTTCAAAATTAACAAGTATGACAGTGAGGGTGCTGAGTATGAGGGGGACGTCTATTCCTTCGAGACTCTGCCTCGGCCAAAAATCTCTAAAGTTGTCCTTGAATCGGTTGCCAATACGGCAGAAACTACTATCAGGGTAAGTTGGACGACTAACACTGAAATCTCATCCATCATAACTTTTTACCCAGAAAATGATCCGAGTAACACCCGTGATGAGGTCAAAGTGACTTTAGAAAAGGGTGAGCGAACGATGGTAGTTCGCGGATTACTGCCTAATACTAAATACCTCTTGGTCGTTAAGGGACGAGATAAATTGGGCAACGAAGCCTCCTCAGACTTACAGCGCTTTACCACGTCAACTGATACCAGACCTCCAAAGATTTTGAACCTTAAGGTTATTGGTGGCACGATCCCACCAGTTGGCTTTGCAGCCGGAGAAGTCAAAGCACAACTTATTATCACTTGGGATACCGACGAGCCAGCCACCTCACAGGTTGAGTTTGGCCAAGGATCAGGCGTTGATTACTCTCAAAAATCACAATACGACGGTAATCTTGCTACCAACCATACTGTTATTCTCTCAGGACTCACTCCAAGCCAGGTCTATCATTTTAGAGCAATGTCCCTCGACAGTGCTGGCAACACTGCAACCAGTGTCGATACGGCCACCATCGCACCAAAAGCCACCAGATCCGCACTGGACTTGGTCATTAAGAATTTGTCAGAAGCCTTTGGGTTTGTTAAGTCGATTAAGTTGAAATAAATAATGAATAATCAAACGAAAATACCTGCCATCTCAACTTCGAAACTCATTAAAACATTTGAGGTCAAGTCTAGTCGGATTCCGGTTATCAAGGATGTCACCGCTACTATTTGGCAGGGTGAGTTTGTAGTAGTCACAGGCCCCTCGGGCTGTGGTAAATCAACCCTACTCCATGTTTTACTTGGCCTAGAGCCGCCAACTCAGGGCACAGTGTCGTTTTTTGGTCAGGATTTATACAGCCAACTGGATGAAGACGGACGCACTGAACTTCGTAAAAAGAATGTCGGCATGGTCTATCAACAACCCAATTGGATCAAAGCCCTCACGGTTCTTGAAAATGTGATGTTTGCACTGCGTATCAATGGTGAAACTGACGAAGCAGCCCGCAAGAAATCGCAGGAAGCTCTGCAAATGGTCGGGATGCTTGATTGGCAGGATTACACGCCAACGGAACTGTCTTCTGGTCAACAACAAAAGGTTTCTCTAGCTCGGGCAGTTATTACTAACCCCAAAGTTATTATTGCCGATGAACCAACCGGAAACCTGGACTTTAAGTCTGGTGAGGAACTGATGCAACTGCTGAAAAAACTCAATGACGCGGGCAAGACCATTGTGATGGTTACCCACGACTTGGAATATTTAACGTTTGCCTCCAGGTCGCTTATCATGTTTGATGGCAAAATTGTCGAAGAAGCCAATTCTCATGATCTATCAGGCAAATTAACTGGCTTTAAAAAACTTTTTGGCGAGGTTTATAAACAATGAAAAATCAAATGTCAAAATCTATCGGTTTTAGTCAAAAATTGAAAAATCTTTGGCATGTTTTCCTCAATACATTATTTTTTATTGTTCTGGTTATTCTCTACTCATTCTCACTTCTGCTTCGAAGAATAGGTCGCAAAAATAAATTCTTGAACGGTTTAGCTATCAAAAATACCCGTTTTGTTAACTCACTTGACCGCAGTGACACGAGCGGAGTCAGTCAACTCTATTTGATGGAAATTGCTTTTAAGAATATGGCCGCCAAAAAGACCCGTACCATTGTAACTGTTGGTGGCATGGCTATTGGCATTTCGTTCATAGTCTTTTTGGTCTCTATAGGCTATGGGTTACAGCAAGTTGTTGTGGCTCGCGTAGCTAGACTTGATGAGCTCAAACAAGCAGAAGTTGTGCCGGGGTTATCTGTTGACTTGGCTTTAACCGATGCTACCATCAACAAATTTAAGGAAATTAAGAACGTTGAAAATGTCTTGCCTCTCATTGCTGTCATTGGCAGAGTGTCGTACCAAAATTCTGTCTCTGACCTGGCCGTCTATGGCGCTACTCGTGATTATCTAAAATATTCAGCTCTCCAGCCTACCAAAGGAACTTTATTTGAAAGTAACTCTATTACACTTGATGTTAATAAAATTAAAAGTAACCCAGAAAATGAAGGTACAGCAAAACATGGCGAAAAGATTAAAGATGTTGCTATAAATATCGAATCTGGCACTTGGCTTAAGGTGAGAGAAAATCCAGAAACTAAAGCGAAGATTATCGGCTATACCAAAAGAGTTGAAGGAAGAACTTCGGGCGAAGAATATTGGGGTGATACCTATGCTGATGACAATAAAGCAGGAGTAACGGGGAAAAATAGTGAAGGAACGGTTTTGGGAAAATGGGTTAAGTCAGAGTTTTTGTTATGGGAGAAAAAGAGTTGTAGTGTTGAGGAGGACAGTGAATGTGAGGAAGGTCAGTATGTTGTACTGCGCGACAAAGATAATTCCCAACTCCAAGAAACTGGCTATGTTGCCGAAATTGGAATGACTGTCACAGACAACAATCAATCTACTAAAGTACTCGGAGTGAATACAACAGCAGATAATGGATCATTGCCTGTTGTGGAATTGGCAAGTGAATCAGCGGGGGTTGCCGATCAGCAGGTTGAAAAAGTATCCATTGATAGTCGCGAGAAAAAGGAAATAGTTGTCAACCAATCAGTACTGCAACTTTTGAGTATTGATGAAAACAATGCTATTGGCAAAGAACTAAGCCTCTCATTAGTTGTGGTAGGTGAATTACTCGAAGATCCAAATGTCCGGATTGAGTCAGCGCCGCTTAACTACAAAATTGTAGGTGTCATTCCTGATGAAGGAACGCCAATTATCTACGTGCCATTTATGGATGTACGATCACTTGGCGTTAATAAATATTCTCAACTCAAGGTTATCGCTAAGGATAACGGATCACTTCGTGATATCCGCACCACCATTGAATCTGCCGGATACGGCACTGTGTCGGTCTCTGATACCGTTGCACAAATTGATAGCCTCTTCTCTAATTTTAGATTAGTGCTCTCCATCCTTGGTCTTGTTGCCTTATCGGTTGCCGCACTTGGTATGTTTAATACTTTGACTGTTTCACTTCTTGAACGCACCAGAGAAGTGGGTCTTATGAAGGCCATGGGACTTAAATCAGGTGAGGTTAAGTCACTGTTCTTAACAGAATCTATGATTATGGGTCTCTATGGAGGAATCCTTGGTCTTCTTCTTGGAATTGGATTTGGGAAATTGCTTAGTCTGATTTTGTCCGCGTTATCCGTAGTTAAAGGCGTTGGTTTTGTTGATGTCTCCTATGTCCCAATTTCATTTGTGGTGTTTGTAATTTTTCTTTCAATTTTAGTTGGTATCGCAACAGGATATTACCCGGCAAAAAGAGCTACTAAAATCTCCGCTTTGAATGCACTTAGGTACGAATAAGTAGTACTTTTAACTATTTTGGCGTATATCTAGTTGACTTTTAGCCTGGTTAGGATAATAATTCCCTCAAGTTCAACAGAGCTGCCCCTCCGGATAGGGGCTTTTTTGTAACTAGACCTGCCTGATATTTATAAATTAGTAATTTATATGGAGGTAGGTTATGAATAAAAAGATTATTATCTTCTCTTCAGTCGCCATCACGGCACTGACTTTTGCTTCACCAGTCTTTGCTGCTTCGGGTGATGTCACTAAAATCGAAACGTTTATCAAAAGTGTTATTCAAGTACTCGTAACTCTCGCAGGACTTATTTCTGCTGGTTTCTTTGTATGGGGAGGCGTTGGATATATCACCAGTTCCGGCAACCCAGAAACTTTAGATCGCTCCAAAAAAACAATTTTATACTCGGCCATTGGCTTAGCAGTTGTGCTTGGTGCATTTGTGTTGACTAATATTGTTTCAGATCTGGCAACTGGAGCATTTGGCGCGGCTCAGTAAGTCGAGTCAATATTGGAATATGAACAAATATGAAATTATTGGTATTGGTAGCAACCATACTCATATCTCTCTTTACACCTACGCTGGCGTATGCCTCAACTAGCACACCCACAGAGGTAACAGCGTTTACTAATGACGCTCTTTCAATCGTTACACTTATTTCGGCCGCAGCAGCGGTCTTTTTTTTAATCAGAGGTGGCTACATCTACATTACTTCTAGTGGTAAACCAGATGCTTTAGAGGAAGCCAAGAAAACTATTAGAAATGCTCTGATCGGATTAGTAGTTGTTTTTGCTGCTAGTTCAATAGTGTCATTTCTTTCCGGCGCACTCGTTGCTGATGGCGCAAGCACCTCAACATCTAACCTGCCTATTACACAAATCGAGAGTGTAGCACCCAGTGATGGTTTAACCCAGGTACTCATCGATGCCGTTAATGGCTTTATCCAAAACATTGTTGAAAGCTCCACTAAGCCAATAGTTGACGGCATCATGACGTTTCTTTCAACCACCCCGTCGCTTTTGGAAAACTCCTCAATCGTTAAATTTTGGCTCATTATGTTGGGTATAACTGACACCTTGTTTGTGCTCGTAGTAGCACTCCTGGGTTTGCAGTTTATGAGTGCTTCCACTTTTGGATTCGAGGAAATTGAGTTTAAACATTTACTACCTCGAATTGGACTCGCGTTTCTCGGTGCGAATGTCTCATTATTTCTAGCAGATTACGCTATAAAGGCTAGCAATGCCTTAGTCTCTGGTGTTATCTCTGCCACAGGAGGTCTTAACCACGCTTGGATTAGCAATGCTGTAACAATCTCAAGTATTACTAATGGTACTGCACCATTCATTATATTGATCTTTCTGTTGATTTTCTTGATTGTGGCGATTGTGTTACTTCTTATGTACATCAGTCGCTTGATTGTAATTTCGCTTGGTGCGGTTCTTTCTCCCTTTATTTTTCTACTCTCAGCCATTCCTAAAACAGCTGACTTTGCGGAAATGGCAGTCAAAGGATATTTTGTCTCAGTATTTATGATTTTTGTCCATGTAGTCACCATCCAGCTTGCCGGAACATTCTTAACGCTTCCTGAACAAACCAACAACTCATTAATCTCGGTGGCGGTAGCGATTGGACTGCTCTTAACACTTCTTAAAATCCCGTCTTTTATGATGCAACTTATTCTATTTTCCCGTAGTGTGGGTGCCGTTCGTCATGTCGGGAGTCAGATAACGAACGTGCTCAGTACCGATTCAAGTGCCGGTACTGCTTCTAAGGCCACCAGATCGGTTAATACGCCCAGAAGGACAGTAAAACTATGAGAACTACCATTATCCCTGCACAAATCACTACAGTTGAGGACAAGATAGCCGGATCTCTCAATATGACCCAGATTCTTATTCTCATGTTTCCGGTTCTTTGGACAGCGATTATTTATATCTTGTTTGCTCCCATAATGAAGCTTGTTGTCTATAAGCTCGGATTAATAGGGATAGTAACTCTTATTTGCTTGGTTCTAGTTATTCGTATTAAAGACAAAATCGTCGCTGAGTGGCTTGGTGTAGTACTGCGTTACCACTTTCGCCCTAGATTTTGGCTCTATAACAAAAACGATGCATCAAACCGTATTATCGATATTCCTGAAATTCCAGATATTGCCGTTATTAAACGAAAATCAACAAGGAAGGCCACTAACGATCAAAAAACCGAAATAAATATTTCAGACCTTGTTCGCCTTGAGCAGTTAATCGACTCAGGCAAGGTGGCTGTTCGTTATCAGTTTGAGAAAAAATAATATGAGCGTATTTAGTAAATCAAAAAGATCAAGTAGTCGAGCACAAATACAGATCAAAGAGGTAATCGATAACTTGCTGGTACTATCTAATAATGAGTACCGATTAATCTTGGAAACTTCATCGGTCAACTTTGAGCTCAAGAGTGAAGAAGAACAGGATGTGATCATCGACAGTTTCCAAAATTTCTTAAATTCTCTCCCGTGTGAAATCCAAATTCTCGTTAGAGTGCGTGAAGTCGATATCGACCGCTATATTGAGGATATTGGTAAGACAAAAGACAAAGAAACGATTGCTGCCTACAAAAAACAAATCGAGGGTTACTGTGCATTTGTTAAAAAGCTTGTGTCCGGCAACAAGATCCTTTCTCGCCGTTTCTATATTGTCATACCCTACAAACATGCAGAGCGTCATCAGGATATGAAACTGATTAAAGAACATCTTAATTTGGAAAAAGACATTATCGTTAAAGGCTTAGAACGAATGCAGATGAAAGCGCGAAGCATAACAGGTCTTGAAATTCTTAATTTATTTTACGGCTTCTACAACCCGGAAAGTTTGAAAACTCAGGCTATCACTCGGGAAACTGTCGAAGCCTTACTAAAAAATAACTATGTTTAACTTAAAGAAAAAAATCACTAGTCTCAAACCGATTAAAGCGTGGCAAAAGAAACGCAAGCTTAAGGCCATGACCAATCAGGCAGTCAAGATTGCCTTTGGTACGCAGGATCAAGTGGATTTAATTTCATACGCTGGCCTCAAAGAGGAATCGAGCTATTTGCAAATTAACGACAGGTTCGTGAGAACCTTGTTCGTTTCTGGCTACCCGTATGTAGCTTCCACTGGTTGGCTGAATAACCTCATCAACTTCAATCATGATATTGATATCAGCTACCACATCGAACAAGTTGATCCACTTACCGCCCTGCCCAAACTGATCAGAAAAATAACAGAGCTTGAGTCAACCAAGCGCACCATGCTCAAAGAAGGCAAGGTCATAGGGAGCGAAATTACCGATCCACTTGAATCCGCTATGGAGCTTAAAGACAAAATCCAGCGAGGTATGGAGAAGCTTTTCCAAATCTCAATCTATATGGCTATTAGCGCGGAATCGCTTACCGAGCTCAACAAAGTTACCAAGCTTTTAGAGACAGTGATGCAGACGAGGCTTTTCTATATTAAACCTGCTACCTTCCAACAGATCGAGGGGTTGCAGTCTATTCTCCCTAGAGCCGAGAATAAACTGGCGCAGAAGCGCAATCTTGATAGCTCGAGCGCAGCCCTGACTTTTCCCTTTGTCTCCTCCGAGCTAGTACAGGAATCAGGTATTCTCTACGGTATTAATAAATCCAATAATTCGCTGGTCATCATTGACCGCTATTCCCTAAACAACGCCAACTCAATTATTTTTGCTCAATCTGGATCTGGCAAAAGTTACACCGCCAAAGTCGAGATCTTGCGTCACCTGATGCAAGGCACTAAAGTCATCATTATTGACCCAGAGCGCGAATATAAACAACTGGCTGCAAGTGTTGGTGGAACATACATCAAGCTATCTGCTACTTCTAAAGAAAAGATTAATCCATTTCAGTTCACTCAACACACAGTCACAGCAGAAAACAACTTATCCGAGCATATTCAAGATTTAACTGAGTTAATTTCACTCATGGTGGGCTCTTTAACCTCTGAGGAGCGTGCGGTAGTGGATCGAGCCCTTCTTCTCACCTACAAAGAAGCCAGGCTTACTCCTCGCAAGAATGCTAAAAAACAAAAAGAGGTTGAATTTCCGCTCCTCAAGGATTTCTACAAAAATCTCAAAGCCATGAAACATAAAGATTTATGTGATCGACTCGAGAGATTTGTAAAAGGATCACTGTCAACCGTCTTTGATTCTCAGACTAATATTAAACTCGATAACCGCCTAATTGTCTTTGACATCAAAGATTTAAACGAATCCATCAGATCAATCATGATGATGGTCGTGGCTAACTTCGTAAACAATGAGGTTAAACAAAACCCTCAGAAGCGGATGCTTGTTATTGATGAGGGGTGGATTCTCCTTCAAGAGCCAGAGAGCGCTAGATTTATCTCAGGACTCGTCAGACGTGCTAGAAAATATTATCTAGGTGTCACTATTATTTCCCAGCAAGCCAATGATTTCCTCAATCAAGATTACGGCAAAGCAATTGCTAGCCAGTCATCTCTAAGAATCTTAATGAGACAAGATACTACCACCATTAAGAAGGTTGCCGAAGAATTCCACTTATCAGCCTACGAACAGCACTACTTATTAACCTGTGATCGCGGCGAGGCATTAATTATTGCCGATCAAAACCATGTTGCTGTTAAAGTTGTGGCCTCAGAGCAAGAACATCCACTTTTGACCACTGATCCTCGGGAAGTCTATATCTAGCTATGAATCCAAAGCTAGTATTTACTCTCTGGTCGTTTCGTAAGGAACTAAAATTCGTTCTGCTGGCTTTTCTAACTATTCTCATGTTGCCAGTAATAGCGGTCATTCTGCTGACTCAGGTGGGTATAAATGTCATCTCCGATAAGTTGGTTGATCAAAATCCAACCACCCAGAGTATTCAAGTAAAAGATCCCACAAGCGGTGAGGTCGTTACAGAGATTAATCCCACAGTAGTTTGGCCGACCCAAGGAGTTATCACTCTTGAGTTTGGAGAATCGAGTATGTACCAGGTTTTTCATACAGGAATTGATATTGCTAGTAAGCTCGACACACCTGTGAATCCTGCCATGGATGGTACAGTGATATACGCCGGAGAAATCTTCTGGGGGTATGGTAAGCATGTCATCATCGACCACGGAAATAACGTGGTGACTATCTATGCCCACTTGAATAAGATTTACGTCTACAAAGGCCAAAAGGTGACCACTAGCGATGTAATCGGAGGCCAAGGTCAAACAGGTTGGGCAACTGGCGTCCATCTTCACTTCCAGGTGAATGTATATGGAATACCAGTGAATCCGAGGGTGTTTTTGAGTAGCAATGACTATAATTAGATTGTATGAGCAAAATTAGAGCTTTAATTAGGATTAGACTGAAAACGAGTAAGTGCAACATTGTCATGAAGAACGGTCATATTGGTAATTGGTTTTATGATTGGGAAAGTAACCAAGTCACTGCTTATACATATATTTCCTACGACACCCATAATCCAGGTGATATCTTTGAACAAACTAGAATATCTGCAGATTTAGCCTTATTAGTAGATGTTCTGACACTAGCGACAAATCAAGATGTTAATACTTCTGTTGTAATTTCTACAGAACCAATCATTGATAGTTTTGTGGGCAACATCAAACATATATCGAAATCTACAGAAGATTTTTGTTTAGAAATTCGAACATTAAAACATCAGTCAAACGCTAGTTGCCTTAACGGGAATGACTCACGCAGAATTGACAACAATTCCTCACTACAACTTTCAAGCGAAGCACTTTTAGAAATAAATACGATCTTGTCGCGTATATCAGCAGTTAATAAATACTCAAACGCAATTAAAAAGCTCATTAATTACTGGAGAAAAGGAGTAGATTTAGATCACTTGCAATTTGTGGATGAAAGTTTTTTGTCATTTTACAAAATCATCGAATACCTCTCAAAAAAAGCCAACCTACGCAAGAATGATATGCCACCGAAATTCCAAAAAACTAAATCATTAATGATGGCGTATAGATTTGCAATAGCGGCAAAACTCGTAGAACCAACGAATGCTCAGTATGAAATGTTGTCTGACTTTATTGATATTCGGAATAATTGGGATATAGCACACTCAAAGATCCGCCCATTGCCAAGTAATAATACTAGCAATCTTTTCTATTCCTATATGGACAATGCTTGGGAATATCATAGCCATATTTGCCAAATAACAAGAATGGTATTACTTCGTGAACTCGGAGTTACAGGTTTATCTCTGGAGAACGATGGTGGACTTTATACGCTTCGAGTTAAACAATAACCAGACATTTTATTCATAACGTACTATAATGGATTGGTATCTATTGGTACGAAATTAACCGAGATAAACATGGACGAGTTACTAACACTTAAAGAGGCAGCAAATGTCCTCAAAGTTCACCCCAATACCTTGAGGGATTGGGATAAAAAAGGGATACTTATAGCAGTTCGGATCGGTATCAAAAAGAGTTTAAGATACCGAAAAGAAGATATAGAAAAGTTTATTAACGAAAAGAACAAATAAATATGGCACTAATCGATAATCAAACACAGACAATGCACCAAGCGCTTATTAATGCACTCTCCACGTCTGACAGTATTGATATCGAAGTAGGTTACTTTTACTTCTCTGGATTTGAGCTCCTAGCCAAAGAGCTCAAAGATAAGAAAGTACGAATTTTAGTTGGCAAGCAGATTGATCCAAATGCTGTGCCAAAAATCATCGCCATGCAACAAAAAACGGGAAAGTCTGTAGACTTTGACCGTTTTCAGCCTCAAGACACCTATTCTTCCAGATCAGAGCAAAAATCAGATTATTTTAAAGGCTTTACACGACTGTTTAATGAAACCCAAGTATTTGATGATCCAAAGTCACAAGAAGCCTACAAAATCTTTGAGCAAAAGATTATTGACGGCAGTCTCCAGATAAAACTGACCAATACAGACGAGCACGGAAAAATTTATCTGGTTCATAATGCGCCAAAATTTAATCAAGGCGGTGACTTCCCCGGGACTAGATTTTTGGGATCAAGCAACCTAACTTACAATGGTCTTATAGAGCAAGGGGAACTCAACGATTCTTCTAGAGATAAACAAGTATTTTTGGATGGTTGTACCAAATTTGAATCAATGTGGAAGGATGCTCAGAACATTGATATCGCAACTCCAGAGAACAATGACGAGTTTAAAGATGTAGTTAAAAAGCTTTGGATCAATGCTGTAGTCCAACCTTACCTAATGTATATCCGCGTTCTTCACGAATTATTTGGCAAAGATCGCAACACTGACATTGAGTCACCTGGAAAAATAACTGATGAGTCGTTTGTTGATCTAGAATACCAGCTTGATGCTATCAGGATGGGAATTGACCGAATCAATCAATATGGTGGCGTTATTATTGCCGACGTTGTAGGTTTGGGTAAAAGTATCATTGCATCTGCCATTGCCTACAACATGGCTCAAAAAGATCATTTGCATGTTGTTATCATAAGTCCACCACATTTAATAACTCAGTGGGAAGAATATCAGGCACACTTTAGGCTGCCCGGGACAAAAATCTTTAGTTCTGGAAAAATAGATGAAGCCTATCAATGGTGCACCAATCAAATCACTGGCCCGATCCTTCTAATCCTTGACGAAGCTCACCGTTATCGCAATGAGCTTACAGATGACTACACTCTACTACATTCTCTTTCAAGAAGTAATGCAAATAATAAAGTTGTTGTTTTGACAGCCACACCATTTAATAACGATCCAAAGGACGTTTTCGCTTTAGTTAAATTATTCCAAACCCCAGGGCAATCAACTATCCGCTCCGTAGACAATTTGTCATTGCGCTTCAGAGAGTTAATTGATCGCTATAAAAAACTTCGATCTAGCCTACGAAGTAATAAGTTAACACCAGATGAAATCACAGCAGAAACTAAGGAAATTGCTCAGGAGCTCCGAAGGCTTATTGAACCTGTTATCGTCCGCAGATCCAGATTAGACCTCCAAACCATTTCAAGATATCGCAATAATCTCATCAAACAAGGAATTTCTTTTGCAAAGGTGGAAGGTCCAGACTTACTTGAATATGAACTAGGAGAATTATTTGACCTCTATCTTAATACCCTTGAAACCTTAACTAATGAGGATCATGGATTTGAGGGTGCTCGATATAAACCAGTTACCTACATTTTGGATGAGAAAAGAGATGCTTTTAAAGAAAAATATGGCGCATACCTTGATGATGTAGATCTCCAAACTGCACAAAGTAACTTGGCTGCCTTCATGAAACGCTTGCTTGTTATGCGTTTTGAAAGCTCAAAAGAAGCATTTAGGATTACCCTCCAAAACATGATTGATTCCAATCTCATGATTGCTAGGTGGTACAACGATCAGGGGAAAGTACCAATTCTTAAGAAGGGTAAGATTCCAGATCCAGATTCATTTATTGATGATGCCGGCGATGATCTATCTAGCGAATTTTCCGAGCAGTTCAACGAGAATGATGAATCAAAATATAAACTCCTATTTGTTGAGAAAGATTGGTTAAAGCCAGATTTTATTAAAGAGGTCGAGGAAGATACTAGATTACTGTTATCGATCAAAGAACAATGGTTTGGCGCAGATAAAACGATCGCGGAATTAGATCCAAAACTCGATTGTCTTGTTGATAATATCAAGCGATTATTAAGTGAGAACCCTGAGAGAAAAATTGTTATCTTCTCTGCCTACGCAGATACAGTTGATTATTTAGGTCAGGCAATTAAAAAAGCTGGAGTAGGTAGAGTTTATAAATACACTGCTAAAGATGCTTCAAAGGTTAATCGGGATCTATTAAGAAACAACTTTGATGCCGGAGTCAAACCAGAACTCCAATCCAATGACTATGATGTTTTGGTAGCTACAGATGCCTTAAGTGAAGGCTACAACTTGCATCGTGCAGGTGTAATTTTTAACTACGACATTCCCTTCAATCCAACCAGAGTTATCCAGCGTATAGGTCGTATCAATCGCATCAATAAGAAGGTGTTTGATGCGCTATATGTTTATAACTTCTTCCCAACTTCTATCGGAGAAGCTGAAACAAGAATCCAACAAATAAGCACGCTCAAAATGACTTTAATCAATGCGGTTGTGGGTAGCGACACCAAAACGCTAACAAGTGATGAGGAGTTAAAGAGCTTCTTCAAAGAAGAATACAATAAGGCAAATTCAGACGCAGAATTTGAGTCATGGGATGCAACGCACCGAGAAGTCTACGATCAAACACCTGACGAAATTATTGAAAAGGCCATGTCTATTAGACCTAGAAGCCGTGTTTTGCGTAAAGGTCAACAGCTTAATGGAGGCATAGCTTTTGGCAAGAAGGGCAACCATGCTGTGTTTGCAATAAAAGACGGCATAGACGGTGAACCAGAGGTAGTTTCAGCAGAGCGAGTTCTACCGCTATTTTCAGCCAAACCAGAAGAAGAAGGTGCTACCCCAGATGCAACCTTTAACGAACTCTTCGTATTAATTCGAAATAAGCTTTTTGAAAAACATAAACTCCCACGTTTAAGTGGTAACAGAGCAAAAGCACTTGAGCCCCTTCAAATGCTTATTGAGAACTACCCACAAGCCAAAGATTATGCGATGGACTTAATTAAAGTCATCAAAGAATACGATGACTTGAGTGAAGGTCAATACAAGCAAATTGGTCGTATTAAGATGGATAATTTAGAACAGGCCTACAAGGACTTACAGGAATTAGTTTCCAAACAGTCAATTGCTACCAGCTTAAAACGTGTAGATCAACTTGAAGGATTGTCTGAGCTTATTGTCTTGTCAGAAGAATTAACGATATGAAACTAAACGAAAATTTTAACCAATCAGAGTTTATTGAGTGGATTGGTAGTTTTTTGCCAGATTTTTCTAGAGATATCCGCAAAGTTGATGTTTCCAAAAGTTTTCAGGGTATTAAATCTATTCAAACAATTGGTGAATCGTCTCTTGGGGTCAGGGTTTATATTATTGAGACTGAGCAGGATCCATCAACAAGAAAGATCGGATTAGCCACGGAAAGTTTTACTCTCCTACGTGACTACGGCACTCCTAACGCCATTGTCGTTTATTATTCTGAGAATTCATCACTCTGGAGATTGTCGCTCTTAACAAGTACCCTGACTTGGGATGAAGGGAAAATAAAGAAGAAGCTATCAAATCCAAAGCGCCAATCATATGTACTTGGCTCTAAAGCAAAAGTCAAAACTCCACACCAATATTTGATTAGTAAGGGTGCAGTTGCTGATTTTGCAGATCTAAAAAGTAGGTTTTCACTTGAAGTCGTTAATAAAGAATTCTACAAAGAGATTTCAAGTGCTTTTATTCACCTTGTAGGTGGACAGATCGCTAACGGTAAGTCAAAAAAGACAGTTGATGCTCAACTCAAGCTGCAATTTGTCAAAGATCATAGCCAGACTAGCCAAGAGTTTGCTGTCAGACTTATTGGCCGTATTATTTTTTGTTGGTTTTTAAGAGAAAAAAGAAGTGCGTCCGGCCACTCGTTAATGCCAAGAGAATTACTCTCTTATGAAGCATCTAACACTATTGAGGATTATTATCACAAAATCCTCGAGCCAATCTTCTTTGAAGTCCTTAACAAGCCAATAAAGACTAGAAAAGATTCATTTGTAAATGATTTATTCTCGGCTATTCCATATTTAAATGGTGGATTATTTTCTCCTCACGAAGATGACTTTTTTAATTACAATGAGGGTAAGCAAGCAGTTAATCACAACATGGTTGTAGTGCCTGACCTGTGGCTAAAGTCGCTATTTGAAGTACTAGAAACTTTTAATTTCACTATCGACGAAAATACAAGTTTTGATGAAGAGCTTTCCATCGATCCAGAAATGCTTGGACGTATCTTCGAAAACCTCTTGGCAGAGATTAACCCTGAAACTGGTGAGTCTGCAAGAAAAAGCACTGGAAGTTATTACACCCCAAGAGTCATCGTTGATTACATGGTGGATGAGAGTTTGTACTTATTCTTGAAAGACAAAACGCGTATCTCAGAGGATAAATTAAGATCGCTTATCAGCTACGATCTGGAGGATGATAATTCAAGTCCTCTAAATGAGGAAGAAAAAGATAAAATTGCTCAGGCGCTAAGCTCTATTAAAATACTTGATCCTGCTTGTGGATCCGGAGCTTTCCCTATCGGAGCACTCCAAAAAATTGTTTTTATCCTTCAACAGATTGATCAGCATGGACAACTGTGGTTTAAAAAACAGATTCAAAATACACCAATTGAACTTAGAAAAGTAATCGAACGAGAATTCCAAGAGAAAAACTTTGACTACATCAGAAAACTAGGAATCATAAGAGAGAATATTTATGGTATAGATATTCAACCTATAGCCACAGAGATATCCCGTCTTCGCTGCTTCTTAACCCTTGTCGTCGATGAGCGTATTGATGACACGCTTGAGAACCGAGGAATAGAACCTTTACCAAACCTTGATTTTAAATTTGTTACTGCAAATACACTAATTGGCTTGCCAACCACACTCGGCACAACGAGTCAGGTAGGATTATTTGAAGATAATGAAGGCATCAATGAACTCAAAGAAGTTCGAGATATGTTTTTTAACGCCTCGGGTTTTGAAAGAGATCAGCTAAAACTTCAGTTTTATCAGATACAGAAAGGTATGCTACAAAGGTTAATTGACGAAAGTCGCAGAGGTCATGCTGATTTGACATCAAAACTTACAACATGGGATCCATTTAGCCATAAAATGGCAAGTTGGTTTGATCCCGAATGGATGTTTGGCATAAAAGAAGGATTCGACGTAGTAATAGCAAACCCACCGTACATAAGTCATGTTAATTATAAATACGAAGACAAGCCAATTCTCAGAAGTTTATATAAAACTTATAGTGGTAGAGCTGATGTATATGTGGTTTTTTATGAGAAGGCACTTAAACTCGCAAGAAAACATGGAACTGTAGCTTATATTACCCCTAACAAATTTTTTAGAGCTGGATATGGAGCGAAGTTGCGCGAATTATTTTTCAGAGAAATTCAAGTAGTCTCAGTTGTTGATTTTGGTGACACACCTATATTTGATGCGACAACTTATCCGGCCGTTTTAATATTAAAAAATGACAGCCCAGCCGACTACAAATTTAAATATATAAAGTCCTCTGAGATTTCAAAATTTGCATCCAAAGATTTGGGTCAACTTTTTGATAAGCAATACTTATCCAGCAATATTTGGTCTTTTTCAAATGACGAAATGTCCAAGATTTGGAAAAATATCAACAACAACTCAGTTCTATTAAAGCAATATATAAACGATCAATTTTTCCGAGGTATTGTCACTGGCCTAAACGAGGCTTTCCTAATCGATGATAACCAAACTCAGATTATTCTGAATGAAAACCCTGAAGCTTCCGAAATAATCAAACCTTATTTAAGAGGAAAAGATTCAAAACGTTGGGTAAGTGATGCAAAAGTTAATCTAATTTTTACTTTTCATGGTGTTGATATAACTCGATATCCAGCAGTGGAAAAATATTTAAGACAGTTTAAAGTAAAGCTTGAGAAAAGAGCTACAAGCGCTAATCATAAATGGTATGAGCTACAACAACCACAGACAGGAATATATAAGCACTACGAGGAAATAAAAATAATTTCAACAGATATTGCAAAACAATGCGAGTTTACTCTCGATAGCAGTGGATCATATATCGACGCAACAATTTTCTGTATCCCAAGAAATGATCTGTATCTTCTTGGGGTATTAAACTCGAAGTTGATTGAACTTTACTATAAATCTATTTCGAGCACCATTAGAGGTGACTTTTTGAGATTTAAAAAAATATACCTAGATATGCTCCCAATTAAAATCGCGTCTATGACTCAAAAGAAACAAGTTGAGGATATAGTTACAGAAATATTTAAACTCACAAAATCCAGCGACTACCTTGAAAATATTGATAAGCAAATGGAAGTAAACAGATATGAAACTCAGATTGATAGTTTAGTTTATTCAATATATGGATTGTCGGACAATGAGATAAGAATTTTAGAAAGTGTAACCAATGATTAAATTATCTCGTTCAAAAATTGAATTGCTTTTCGATTGTCCTAGATGTTTTTGGTTATATGCTGGCAAAGGTCTTGCTCGTCCGTTTGGTGCTCCATACACAATTAATAACGCAATAGACTATCTACTTAAACAAGAGTTTGACGAACACAGAAAATTAGGCACACCACACCCTTTAATTGCACGAGAAGGTATTGATGCAATTCCCTTTAGTCATCCCGATATAGACAAGTGGAGACACAATTTCACTGGCATACAGTACCATCACTCCACAACGGATTTCCTCGTGTTTGGAGCAGTTGATGATGTATGGGTAGATTCCCAAGGAAACTTAATTGTAGTTGATTACAAGGCGTCAGGAGCTAAAGAGGGTGAGCTTTATGACAGCTACAAGCGTCAAATGGAGATTTACCAATGGCTATTAAGACAAAATGGCTTCAAAGTGCTTGATCGAGGTTATTTTGTTTATTGCCGTGTAAACAAAGATGATGGATTTGAAGATGGCCAGTTGAGCTTCAATGTAAAAGTTCAACCCTATGATGGCAAGGCTGATTGGGTTGAGAACAAACTTATCGAGGCTAGAAAAGTTTTAGATTCACCAATTCCAGATCCAAACCCAGACTGTATTTATTGTAAATATTTCAAGTCAGTAAGCGAATATGAAGGTAGTCAGATTTAACAACGTTAAGGGATATAAGTCTTTCGGCGATTTTTTGTGGTCAAAATATTGCATGAGACAAGATAATCAAGGCAATTGCCTTGAATCTAAGATGACTAGATTTACTGTTTTCTTTGGTGAAAACGGATCTGGCAAGTCA
>Ga0116143_10002348_pt1 | contig 20816 bp, 20 predicted proteins | sample AD_UKC034_MetaG_FD_89745 | JGI IMG/M metagenome (GOLD analysis project Ga0116143, IMG submission 89745) | Active sludge microbial communities of municipal wastewater-treating anaerobic digesters from USA - AD_UKC034_MetaG | ecosystem: Engineered > Bioreactor > Anaerobic > Digestate | place: USA...
AACTCTAAACTGGTAAGTTTATTAATATGGTCAATCAACTCTTCCTTGCCTTTCTGATGGGCATTCCATACCTCTCTATCTGGAATATTGAGGGCATAACGCAGACTGAATGGGTCAGATTTCCAGCCGGGAATATATTTATCATATAATTCAGCAAAATATTGTCCAGTCCAGGTACTAGAATGAACCCCATTGGTAATATAATAAATATGGTATCCTGGGAACATTTCTCGAGATACTGCCCCGTGTTCTTTAGCAACTCCATTGACGTAATGGCTTAAATTCAAAGCTAACTGTGTCATATTGAGTTTTTCATTACCAGCCAGACTCTTTAATAAATTATAAGGAATAAAATCTCCCAGAACTTGCCCGGCTAATTGATAGGAAAACTGATCCATTCCAGCAGGAACCGGCGTATGCGTGGTAAAAACACACCTTTTTTTCACCTGTTCGATATCCCATTGGTCGTTTTTTTGGGGATCATAAAAATTGTTCAACAATTCCAGGGCTAACAGACTGGCATGTCCTTCATTCATATGGTATCTCAAAATATCCTGAAATCCCAGTTCTTTTAACATTCTTACACCGCCAATTCCCAATACTATCTCCTGGGCTAAACGGTAACGGTCATCTCCGCCATATAAATAATAAGAAAGACTACGGTCAAAATCGCTATTCTCAGGTAAATCCGTATCCAAAAAATAAACTGGTACTTTACTGCCATCAATTCCTTTTACCACATATAACCAGCATTGGACAGTAACCTTTCTCTTCTCTATCTCTACTTGAATTTGAACTGGTAATTTAGCCAGCTCATCCTGAGGATTCCATTCATCAGGAAATTCATGCTGGAGTCCCTGTTCATCAATATTCTGCCTGAGATAGCCTTTTTTATATAGTAGAGTCATAGCAATCAAAGGAACTCCCAAATCTGCGGCTGAGCGAATGGTATCACCAGCTAAAATTCCCAACCCTCCACTATAGGTTGGTATTTTGGAGTCAATACAAATTTCCATAGAAAAATAAGCAATCTTATTCTCTCTAACTCTACATTCTTCATGATCATAAAGAAAGCTATGTTTTGCTTCCATCTTGCCTCCGTTTTATTTCGCTTAATTATAAAATAAATTATTGAAAATTATTCATCCTTTAGCTGAAGGGATATTGGCTCGTTAAACTCATGATAAACTTATTAAATTTTATCATATTTATCCAATTTCTAATAATTGACAACCAATTAGCTATTAATACCATATTTTATGAAGTTTTAATAAATATTTTATGAGTATTTTAAAATAATAACATATAATAATAGAAGAATACAGAGTAAATATTATTAATCAGTCCTATAAAGCAAAGGGTAAACAGACCATAAAAAATGATGACCATTCAAAAACGTTTATGGATATCCAATTTAATACTGATACTGATTACCATTGTATTATTAATTGGTGTCAGTTTAATCATAACAGAAAAATCCCGGGAATTCATTGGATTCCCCTCCTCCGATGACCAGAGACAGCCTCCCGTCCTTAACAGAGCTCTGCTTCGGGCAGATCGAATAATAATGAAAACCATTGAATCAGAACCGGATCAATTTTTAAATACTGACTATCTCAATCAGATAGATAATTTTTTAAATTCTTTTAGCACTGCCCTGATTGTAAAAAAAGACAATCATATAGTCTATTTTTCTCCATTTATGGCTGAAATTGATACCAATCATCAGTCTTTTTTGGAACAACAAATTAATATTTCACAGGGGGAAAGTGATATTGTTAGAATTTCAGATACTCTGTTTATGAAAACTATACCCATCAGCTTTACTGATAATACAAATGGCAGTCTATTCTTAATAAATGATGCCACAGTTGCCTCTCAAGAATTACAGACTTTTAAAAATTCTGTCATTTATATTCTCATATCATTTTTAATTATAATGATTATTATTAATACTCTGATAACTTTCTTCCTCTCTAAACAGATTGTCAATCCCATCATTCGTCTTAAAAATGCAGCACAACAGATTCAAAAGGGCGATTATAATTTTCAATTGCGGGCACCCAGCAAAGACGAGATTGGTGCATTGTTTGAAAGTTTTGAAGAAGCCCGCAAACAGCTGAAAAAATCAGAAGAAACACAGAAGAAATACGAACAAAGCCGTAATGAGCTAATTACCAATATCTCGCATGATTTAAAAACTCCCATAACCACTATTAAAGGTTACTTAGAGGGAATTAGAGATGGTATACCTCAATCACAAGAGAAGCAGAACAAATATTTAGAGACAATCTATCAGAATGCTGTTCATATGGAATCACTAATTGAAGATTTATTTTTACTTTCAAAATTCGATTTAGATCAGTCTTTTTATCAATTTGAGAATATTAATATTAAAGAATACCTGGCTGATTGTTATGAAGAACTGCAATTTGATTTCCAGGAAAAAGGCATCAAACTGGAATACAGGGTAGATTATGATGAAAATAAACTGGTTAAGGCAGATAGACAGCAGTTGAAAAGAGTAATTTTAAATATTATTAATAATGCTATCAATTATAAAAATGCCGGTAATCCTAAAATCGAAATGATACTAACTGAAAAAGAAGAAGAGGCACAGATAGAAATAAGGGACAATGGTATTGGTGTTCCGGATGATATTTTGGATAAAATTTTTGAACGATTCTATAAAGAAGATAAATCTCGGTCCAACCGTTCCCGGGGTACTGGCCTGGGACTCTATATCGCTCGAAAAATTATTCTTGACCATGGTGGTTCTATCTGGGCAAAAAGCCAGGTTGGTTCGGGAACCAGTATTTTTTTCACCCTGCCTATGACCTAAAAATATAATGGTATAAATAGGGTAATTGAAAATGGAAAATATTCTAATTATTGAAGACCAACAGAGCATTGCTGAACTGATAAAGGATTATCTGGAAATTAATAACTTCGGGGTTGATATAAAAAACAATGGTCTGGAGGGCTTAGAAGAAGCTTTGAGTAAAGATTATGATTTAATACTGCTCGATCTAATGTTACCGGATCTGGATGGTTTTGAAATCTGTAAAAAAATCAGAAAAGAAAAGAATATTCCTATTCTCATTATTTCAGCACGGGGAGAAGATATTGACAAAATTCGTGGCCTGGGTTTGGGAGCAGATGATTATATCAGCAAACCTTTCAGCCCCAATGAATTGGTAGCCAGAGTTAAGGCACACTTGAGCCGTTTTAACCGTTTAACCGGGAAAACCGAAAAGACAAAAAATGAGATTAGCATTAAAAACTTGACCATAAATCAGATAGCAAGACGTGTTTATCTGGATAATAAAGAGATAACCTTTACCACTAAAGAATTTGAGATATTAAATTTTTTGGCTTCTCATCCCAATATAGTCTTCAGCAAAGAGCGGCTCTATGAACGTATCTGGGGGGATGACTCTTATGGAGATATAACCACTATTGCAGTACACATTAAAAAAATAAGAGACAAGATTGAAAAAGATCCCCAAAAGCCCCGCTTTATTGATACACTATGGGGATCCGGATACCGGTTTAATGCCTGATAAGTAAGAGAAAAGATGTGTTATAAAAAAATTTTAATATTTTAATTTTAAAAAATGTTTCAGTTTCAGGAGGTTCAGATTATGTCCGTAAAAAAATTATTTTTTAAGCTTTTCTATCTGCATTTAATAATCCTGTTATTCAGTATAAATACTTTTGCTGCCACAGAAAATCAAGGAATTATTCAGACTTATGGAGAGGCTGAAATAACAGCCCAGCCAGATTTAGCCAGGATAAGTATATCCATTGAAACACATAGCCAGTCAGCTAATGAAGCAGCAGAGGAAAATGCCAGGCTGGCAAATTCTGTCTTAAAGGCATTATATGGGTTTGGTCTTTTAGAAGAAGATATAAAAACCTCTTCCTACAGGCTAAACAGCTACCGTAAATGGGAAAAGAAAGACTCTAAAAATGAACAGGAACAGATTTATTACCAGGCAATCAACGAAATTATAATTCAAACCACCCAGCTTGATAGAGCAGGTATTATAATAGACCTGGCAGCAAAGGCAGGAGCTAATAATATCAATTATATCAATTTTGAGTTGAGAGACCCTCAAATGTTAATGTTGCAGGCTTTGACTATGGCTACTGAGCAAGCACAACAGAAAGCTGAAGCTATCGCTCAGGGTGCCAGCCTGACTATTAAACAATTGTTCAGCGTAAAAGAAGAGCGAACTTTCTATGCACCTTATCGGCTACAGGATAATATGCTATCTAGAGAGATGACTGTCAGCAATACACCAACACCTATATCTCCGGATGAAGTTGTCATTAGGGCAACAGTTATAGCAGAATTTACATTTTAAATAATATTTACTTTTTAACACTAAACAGGGGATTGTTTGCTATTTTACTAAATAGATAAGTATTCCCCTGTTTTTTTAATATATTAAGTAAACTTCACTTTTCCTTTATTAGAAGAGCAATCCGGTGGTAATTAAGAGAATAGCCAACCCGAAGAATAAAAAAGTCATAATTAATTTTATGGCACCAAAATGCTGCCTGTTTAATTCAGCCCATCTTTGAGAGCTGGTACCCCAGTAGGTAAACAAAAAGACCAGTATTAAGGGTACCACAAACATCAGATTGTATAATAAAAGATAAATAAGGGCATTGGCTCTGAATTCAGGAACATTGCTGATAAAGATAAGGGTAGGCAAATAGATCTGTCCGGTACAGGCTAATTCTAATATAGAAACCATAAAGCCGGTTACTGCGGCCATTATAACAAAATTACGCGTTTTTACATTTTTTCGTATAGTAGAATGAATCATCTGTTTTATACGAGGAGGTAGCTGTAGAGTAGCATCACTAGCCTGTCCGGTCTTCTTAAATTTTAAATAATCGAGCAGACTGAGTGTCCCCAGAATAATACCGATACCGGCAGTGACAAAGATAAAAATCTGTCTGGCCAGCGGCAAAAAAGAAAGAGTAGTCACTGCTTTAAGAGCCCCCGCGCCAATTAGAAAATAAGTTAAGAAAATAGCCAGGGTAAACATACTACCCACCAAAAGCAAATCTCTGCCCGTTCTTTTAATTAAAGCCAGGTAGGAAATAAAAAAGATAATCGTGGCAAAGGCACAGGGATTTATCCCATCGATGAGACCGCTTATGGCAATAGCCCCCACTCCAAAAGATTGAAATCTTTCCACAAGACGCTGTTGAACTGAAGAAATATCTTCTTCTATTTTTTCCCAGGGTGGAGGGAATTCTTTGTCCTTTATCTCTTCAATCAGATTTGAGAGGTTATCGTAATTAATATGTTCTCGTAAAAAATAACTATCACCGATATAAATTATGGGCACCAACAACCGGTCATATTCTGATACTCCATAGATCTCACCAAGTTGTTCTGCTATGGTAACACCTTCCGGAGTAGAAATATCAAATTTTTGAATTTCCACCTGAGGGTATTGAAAAGCAATCTGTTCTAAAAGTTTTGCTGCTTTTTCACATTCAAGGCAACCCGGTTCGAAAAAATCAGCAATGTAGACAGGTATCTGTCTGGATAACACTGTTTTACCAACTTCCTGTCCTCTTATAGAAATAAAAAACATATTTAAAACAACAATCAAAAATAATATTGTTAAAAAAAACGTAACGCCAGCACATCTGCTCTTTTCCACTGAAAACATTTTATTTTGATAATCTCCCTTCATTCAATTTTCTATTTTAAAAAGAAATTATATGGAACATGTTTTGTATTATACCTATTCCATCCCTTAATTTCAAAAAAAGTGGGATTACCTTAGCCTTTCTCATTATCTTTTACGGTAAAAAGGGCGCCTAAAATAGCTCTTTCATAAACTGATTTGTTGTTTAAATAATTTGTTTTTATTAAATTAGATTTGCTTCCAGCTCAGTTTTTAGTTAGAATTATGGTAGAAATATAGGATTATTAAAGAGCAAATCTATCATTGAGATATAAGGAGTTTGATATGACTACAGGAAAACAAAGAATTAATTATACTACTATTGCCATTTTGTTGGTATCAGCGGCTTTTATAACTATCTTTTTTGTTATCTCTACTCCGGCAATTGCCCAATACAAGACCGGCTCGCCGGCTCCTGATTTTACCCTGGAAGCATTGGATGGGGAGATTTTCCAACTAAATCAATTTTTAAATAAACAGCAGCATCTAATACTCTTCTTTATGCATAGTGAAGAAGATTCCTCCTTAGCTAAATTAGGTGATTTAATTACCTTTTTAAATGATTACCAGCCCCGAGAAAGTTATCAGATTGTTGCCATTATGGAACAGAGTCAGGATAGTGAGGGAGCTATAGAAAAATTGAATAACCTTAAAAGTAAGGCAGAAATACCTTTAATTATTCTGCTCGATACAGATGGTAAAATCAATACTGTCTATGGAGTCAAAACCTATCCTACTGTGCTTTTACTGAGAACTGATTTATATGTTAGGAAAGCATATGACCGCTTCACTTCCAGGCAGGAAGCCAGTTTCTATCAATATCTGAAATTCATCTTTACCTCTCAAAAGAGCAAAGATTCTGGAAATGGTTGTGATGACGGTGTCTGCCCCCCACCGCCGGGATTTGAATAATAGAATAAGGGATAAAGAAAATGTATTTCTCCAGAAATAAAATATTTTTCATCTTTATTATTATTCTGATATTACTGTTTTTTTTTGCTGGATGCAGTAAACCAAAAAAGCCCAAACTTTCTCTTTCAGAAGATAGCTGGTATTATGGGGAAGTTAAGCCTGATCAGGTTGTTTCACATCAATTTACTTTAAAAAACGAAGGTGAGGGCAAACTCACCATTGATTCATTTTACTCTTCCTGTGCCTGTGTTATTCTGGAAATGGATAAAAAGGAGATAGCACCCGGGGGAGAAGGAACGCTTAAAGCTATTTTTGATCCTTATGGCTACGAAGGATTTGTAACCAAAGAAGTTACTATCAATTCCAATGACCCTGAACATCCCAAAAAAATAATCGATTTATCTATAACGGTATTAAGAGTCCCCCATCCTGATATAAAACTTTCACAGCAAACCTTTGACCTGGGTACGATTACCATATCGGGGCTATCTGTACTGGAATTTACTATCAGCAACGAAGGGGATGCCGATTTAATAATTGAGGATATAGTTACAGAAGAAATATTCAGTCATAACCTGGTTTTACCCCTTATACTACTTCCCGGAGAACAATATCTGTCTGAAGTCTACATAGATACCAGCCAGATTAAAGAAGAGGTATTCCGCAAGGCAATCCGCATTATGACCAATGACCCTCAAAATTCCATGGTATTCCTACGTATCACTGGCACTACCAAGAAATAGAATGGTATTTGATAAATAATAAAGTGAATCTAATCTACCAGACCCTGGTAGATATATACTCCCTACAGTCAGCAACCAGACATTAAAAGAGTTAATAATAAAAAAACAGTGAGATATATTAATTTTCTTAACATTGCTATCCTCCCTATTTCTTTTATTTATAATTATTTTTATCTTTAGAAAATCTTATTCTAAATTAAAAGAGAACTAAACCAGTTATCTTTTACTATCATTTTCAAGAAACGATATTACTATCTTTGCAATAAACCCGATATACCTTATATGGGGAAAGTCCGGCATTCTCAAATATTCGTCGAGAGGGTAGATTGTTATCACAAATACAAGAACCCTCAATATAGTTATATTGTTTTCTCTCTGCTACCTCTAAAATGTGCTTAAAAATTGCCGCATTAACTGCTTTGTTTTGAAATTCAGGAACCACAAATTGTGCAAAACCTCTTATCCCTTTTATCTTGTTTTTATACCAGAGAAATTTTATCAAACCCAGCGGATCGAGTTTACCATTAATCTTTTTCAATACATAATTATAGTCAGGTATAGCAAAAACAAAGCCAATGGGTCTATTTTCTGAGCGAGCAATATAAATCAGATCTTTATCTAAAAAGGGCAAGTATTTTTTAACTTCTATCAATAGGGAATCTTTATTAGGGGGGTTGGCATATTCGAATCCATTTTCTGTTTCATCTCCTGATGAGATTATTTTTTCTACTATTTCAGCAATATCTTTTATTTCGCGTTCTAGATATTTCAAATCTACTTTGTCAATTTTAAAATTAAATTTTTGCATTGCAAATTCTGCAACCTTTTCAACTCTACCCTTCAATTCATTGAAATTGTCAGAATAGTAGGCATAAAAATCCCTATCTTTAGTAAATCCGTATTGACTTAACAATTCATGGTAATAAACCGGATTATATGAATTCATCAATACCGGTGGACTATCAAAACCCTTAATAAGTATACCCCTGCCCTCAACATCATCATCGGGACAAAGGGGGCCTACCAAACGATTAATATTATGTTTTTTGAGCCAGAGGAATGATTCATCCATAAGCATTTTTAGAACTTCATAAGAATTTATCATTTCTAAATAACCAAAATAGCCAACATTAATATTATTTCTATGATTCTTCTCTACATTTATACCAACTAAAACCCTACCTACTGGAATATTATTATCCCAAACCATAAAAAAGGTATGTGGCCCACAGTTTATCTTATTATCAGAACCTTCACTTAAAAAGGATTTTAGCAAATCTGTTTTTATTGGAGAAACCCAATGGGGGTCATGTTCGTATACTCTACAGGCAAAATTAATAAATTGTAAAAGTTCGGATTTATTTTTTTTTACTTCTCTTACTTCCAACTTTGTTCTTCTCTTTCTCCAAAAATAGCAACGCTTTTCTTTATAATGGATTTTTGCTTTTTAAATTGTTGTAGTGTTGGTGAATTTTTTTCATACATTATCTTAAATATTTTAGCATTTTAATAATTCTATTCAATAAAAGACATTATATTGTAATTTTGAATATTTATCAAAATTAATTTTTATTAGAGCTACGGTATGTGTTTTACAATCAGTATACTAGTAATTAACCGGTATTGCAAAGTCGTTATATAATAATATAAGAAATAATTTATGCAATTTTTTTCTGGTATTCTTATTAAGTGATATAATATTTTAGATTTTACTGTACAGAGAGGCATACCTTGGAAACGTTTAAAAATAATGAATTGGAGCTAAAAATAAATCTGGAACCAAATTCACGTTTAATAAACAAATTAATGGAATCTGAAGAAAAATATAAAATTTTGTTCGATTATGCCCCTGACGGATATTATATCAGTGACCTTAAAGGAACCTTTATCGATGCAAATAGGGCAGCAGAAAGGATTAGCGGATATACCTGTGATGAACTATTAGGTAAAAACTATTTCCAGGCCGGATTGTTGTCTATAAAAGATGTGCCAAAAGCATTGAGAGCTTTAGCTAAAAACAAATATACCGCTGGGCATCAGCTTAGAGTTACCAAGCTTGCTGTCGCAATTGCTCAAGAGATGAATCTTTCGCCAGACCACGTTGAAAGCGTAAAGATAGCATCTCAAATTCATGATATTGGTAAAATTGGGATACCTTCAGAAATCCTTACCAAGCCAACTAATTTAGATTCAATAGAGTTCTCTTTTATAAAAGAACATCCCAGAATGGGTTATAACATTTTAAAAGATGTCGACTTCTCCTACCCCATTGCCGATATTATACTTCAACACCATGAAAGAAATGATGGCTCCGGTTATCCGCAGGGGATAACAGGAGAAAGTATCATTTTAGAAGCAAAAATAATCGCAGTAGCAGATGTGGTAGAAGCTATGACCTCACACCGGCCCTATAGGGCAGCAATGGGAATTGATGCAGCAATGGATGAAATATTAAAAAACAAAGGTACTCTTTATCAGCCTGAAATAGTAGATGTGTGTATAAAATTATTCAAAGAGAAGGGTTTTAATTTTCTGATATAGAATTTCTTTCCTTCATATTCAGTTTCCACTAATCGGCCTTCCTCGATTAATTTATGAATAACAGTCCAATCAGAACCTGCCTTTTTTAAAAAATCTCTCATCGCCTCTTCTCTCATGGGATGAACAGAGGTGATACTTAAAATATCTTTCGCTACCTCGCCGGTAAAAGCAAAGGCATTTCCCTCATAACCGATAAGGTATTCAACCTGGCTAATACTTTTTTTAAAGATATTATAGCATCGGTTAATAACCTCTTCTTGAGGTGCTTGAACCCATTTCCTGGCGGGAGGCCTGATGGGAATTGACAAATAAACCTTTTCTGTATTTAGCTGTGCTATAAATTCTGCCACTCTCTCCATATGTTCAATACCATCGTTAACGCCTTTCACCAGCATTGTTTCTGTAATTATTTTCCCTTTAAAAACGGAAACAAATTTTAACATATTATTTAAAATTGTATTTAAATTAAGTTTTTTATGAGGTCGATTAATTTTTTTCCATATATCCTCATCCACAGAATCAACTTTTAAAGAAACCAGGTCTACATCCAGTAAATTTTCCATCACTTTTCTCTGGTCCAGTAGCGAGCCGTTACTAATAACCGCCACTTTAATGCCCAGGGATTTTACTAATTTAATTTCTTCTCCCAGATTAATATCCAGGGTAGGCTCTCCATCCGGTACAAAAGTCAGATAATCTATGTGCTCTTCCCTTTCTCTGCTCCTCTTTACTCTTTCCTGAACCTGTTCATAAAGTTGCCCGGGGGGATAAAAAGTTTGTGGAATTATCTTCATTTGATAGGTTTTCCCCAACTGACAATAAACACAGGCATATGAGCAGATCTTGGGTGGGATATTATTGATTCCTAAACTACGTCCTAAACGACGGGAAGGGACAGGTCCAAAAGTAAGCATGGTTACTCCTTCATTTCATATATAAAATGAGGAACTATTGAATTTTTTTAAATATTTCTTGCCAGATATCTTTTATTTCTTGAGTCACTTTATTATCACTATGCTCAACTACTGGCAATCCTTTTACTAAGGCTTCTGTTATTATATTATCAAAATGAATTCTACCAATTACAGAAATACTATTTTCTTTGCAAAATTCTTTTATACTAGAAGTATTTTCTAAATTAATATCAAATTTATTAATTATTACTACCGGTTCAACATTGAAATGCTGGCTAACTTCAATTACTCTTTCCAGGTCATGTATCCCGGAGAGCGTAGGTTCGGTTACTACCACCACCAGGTTTGCACCTGTGATAGAAGCTATCAGGGGACAGCCGATTCCCGGTGGTCCGTCAATGATGATTAGGTCTAAATTCCTGTTTTCAGCAATTACTCTGGCATTTTTACGGACTGTGGTTACTAATATTCCTGAATTTTCTTCTGCAATACCCAATCTGGCATAGACTAAGGGTCCGTATTGGGTTTCAGAAATATACCATTCGCCACAAAGATTTTCCTTCATCTCTACAGCCTTCTCGGGACAGGCCAGTCCACATAATCCGCAACCTTCGCAGGAAATATAGTCGACAAAAGCTCCGTCCTGAGATACTGTAATAGCATCGTAACGGCATAATTCTTCGCATAATCCACATTGATTACATTTTGTTAAATCAATCTCTGGAATTACCCCAGCATAGAAATCATGCTTTTCTTTTACTTGGGGATGTAGCAAAAGGTATAGATTAGAGGCATCAACATCACAATCTCCCATTACTTTATTTTTTGCTAAAACTGCAAAACTTCCTGCTATTACCGTCTTACCTGTACCACCTTTGCCACTGACAATGACTATTTCTTTCATCAGGCAAACCTCAATTCCTAATTTCTCACTTTTGCAAGTTTATATTCTGTAACGATATTCTGAAAAAGTGAAATGAATTTTTGTTTATAAGAATAACCCAGGTTTACTAAAGGTATACCTTTAGAATAAGCTATAGCTATCTCTTTATCCATAGGCAGAGACATTAATATTGGTATCTCCTTCTCCTGACAATACTTTTCTACCTGATGGTCTCCTATATCACACTTATTTAAAACCACTCCATATGGAATCTGTAATTTTTTTAAAACCTCTACTGCTAAAACCAGGTCATGCAAGCCAAAAGGAGTCGGCTCGGTTACCAGTATTGTATAATCGCTTTCTTTTATCGATTCGATAACCGGACAGGAAGTACCTGGAGGTGCATCAATCAGAAGAATATGCTGCTTACTCCCGTTTTTGTTCTTATTTACCTCCGATTGATATTTTTCTATACCCCTCTTTTTAATTCTCTTAATTATGGGCGGAGCTATTGCCTCTCCAATATTTAAACGACCTTCCATAAAATTACTTAAACCTGCCTCCCCTTCCTCTATAATCCCAATCTCTCTGCCTTTCTCGCTGATTGCCCCTTCCGGACAAATATAAGTACAGGCTCCACAGCCATGGCACAATTCCGGGAAGATTAGAACTTTATTTTTAGCAACGGCTATGGCATTAAAAAGGCAAGCTCTGGCACATTTCCCACAAAAATTACATTTATTATAATCAATTTTAGGAATTGGAATTTCAACTGGCTCACTTTTTTTAATCAGGGGTTTTAAAAAAAGATGGGCATTGGGCTCCTCAACATCACAATCCAAAAAATAGACATTATTTTTCTTATCTCCAGCTAATGCCAAAGCAAGATTCACTGCAATGGTGGTCTTACCAGTACCGCCTTTACCACTGGCAACTGAAATAATCATATATCCACAATCCTTTTTAACTTCTTACTGATTACTGTCTTATCATCATTGTTCCACATTTAGGGCATTTCATACCGGTGCAGGGTATTCCTGTCTGATGAGGAACTATAGCGCCGCAGGAAGGGCAAACACAGTTACCGCCTAAACCTAGCCCCATTCCTCCGCTTCCCCTTCCCGTCTGCCTGCCACCCCTGCCGCGTCCGCTTCCCGGTCCCAAGCCCCTCGGTCCGGTTCCATCTCCTCTTGGCATAATGATTCTCCTTTCTAAATATTCTACTCTGGTTAGTTAATAATTTTAATGATGGTGTTCTGAATGATCACACTCTGCTTTTTCTATTCCATAGCCCTTTCCTGCTCCCGGTTTACAGGAAGATTCTCCTCCTTCCAATCTTCCCTGTATAAATTCATCAATTACCTCACTTATCTTGCCACTAATTCCAATAATAGGGGTAATTCCTATTTCAGCAAATAGTGACTGCGCCCTGTTCCCCATACCGCCACAAATAATATATTTGACACCTCTTTCAGCCAGAAAGGCGGGTAGAAATCCCGGCTGATGTCCGGGGTTATTTATTTCTTCTATCTTTAAAACCTTACCACCCTCAATCTCCGCGATGGTAAAGGCTGGACATCTTCCAAAATGTTCCGATACAAAACCATTATCTGTAGAAATAGCAATCTTCATCATATATTTCCCTCTAAATTTTATCTTAAAACCTAATTATTACTTCTATTATATATTTTATTCTTTCTTTTTTATACCTGAATGGGGCGAAACATTGGGACCAGAAACTGACTGGAAACCGCCTGCTTTAAATTTTTCTAAAACTTCTTCTACTGTACCGGAAATACCGGAAATAATTTCTATTCCGTCAGCCTGAAGAGTCTGAAAGGCATTGGGGCCACAATTTCCAGTTAGAACTGTCTTTACCCCCTTATTAATCATTATCTGGGCTGATTGTACTCCTACTCCTCCCATGCCCTGGGCTCCACTATTCTCTATTGCCTCGAATTCATCTTTATCGGTATCTATTAAAATGAAGTAAGCACATCTTCCGAATCTGGGATCTACTTGAGATTTTAAATCTGCGCCAGTTGAGGTAATTACAATTTTCATATATTTTCCTTCCTTAATTTTTATTATTTTTTTTCTCAGCATTATTTTTATTGTTTTTCGTTTATTCCGCTATAGCTGTTACTTAATCCTTTAAAATTACCAGCTCCTAGTTAGATTTTCCTAACGGTTTACCAGCTATTGTCTCTCATTATTTCTTCTTTTTATATTTTCAATGTAATGATAATCATTTTCAATAAATTGTATAAAAAATATATACTACTCCTTTATTGCCTTACATTTTTTGCACAATCCATAAAATTGGAGAGTATGATTCCTGATCTCAAAACCATATTTTTTTTCTAATTCCTGTCTGGTTTTCTTTATTAACTCCAATTCTTCCTCTATAAAATCATCGTAATCTATTATTCTCCCACAATTGGTACATATCAGATGATGGTGGTGTGACAAATTCCCATCTCCTCTAGTTAGCTCATATCTCGCTCTGCCGTCACCAAAATCAAACTTAAAAACTAATCCCATCCTGACCAACAATTCCAATGTTCGATAGACAGTGGTCAAACCTATGGTAGGATAAATTTGATATACTTTTAAATAGATATCCTCAGCACTCAAATGCCTCTTTGATTCATCTAAAACCTGTAAAATAATCTGTCGAGGCATTGTGATTCTATAACCGCCTCCCCTGAATTGTCTCTGCCACCAACCTCCAGGACCTCCTCCATACCACCCTCTGGGCATATTCTTTGGCTCCTCATTCCTTATTGATAATCATTTTCAATAATATAATACACAAAACAGCTTCCCTTGTCAAATGTAAGAGAAATAATTACTATTTTATTTCTTGATTTTATAAATTATTTTCCTCATCATATTATTTTTTCACTTGTTTAAAATAGGAAAACATTGACCATTTAAAAGAAGTAAAATTAAATAGGATCAGGCCCTAAAATTTAGTGAGGACAGATATACTATAATTTTAGAGTCTGACCCTTTTTATTTTAAAATTCAAATTTCATACCTGTTTGTAATGGTAAAAATTTATCTTTAAAAATATTATGGAGTTCAGCTTGTGCATTAAATCCGGTGCAGTGTCCTGCTGAAACTAAATCAATATCAAATTCTGATAAAGCTGCAGCAGTTTTTTTAATTCTATCCATTGTTGCCTCCACCAGATGGAGTCCACCAATAATAGCTTTAATTTTTCTCAGACCGGTCATTTCTATGGATTGTTTTACAATATTTACAATACCGGCATGACTGCATCCGGTTACTATAGCTATCTCTCTTCCTTTAAAGATGGCAATCAAAGATATATCATCCTTCATATCATCTTCTACAATCTTACCTTCAACGATTGTCTTCAAAGCAATGCCTACCTCCTCAAAATCCGTCTGCCTTTTTACTTCTCCTGTAGTGATAAGTCCGGGCATTATCTGAAGAGGATGGTCTGTTAAGTAGAGAGTCCCGCCATTAGCTTCTATCCTTTCCCGGGAATCTGCCTGCATTACACCAACATGCCTCAAATAAGGCTTATCTATAAAATTCAACCTGAAAAGACCGGGATGAGCAATTACAGGTAAATCCTGTTTCCCTATAGCCTTTAACATAGCAGCAATTCCCAGAGTATGGTCATAATGGCAATGAGTTATTACAATTGAATCAATGATTACAGGATTAATACCGAGTAATTGCATATTATGTAACAGCGCTTCATGATTCTGTCCAACATCCACCAATACATTTTTTTTGATATTATTCCGGTAAGCTTCAATTAAAAAAGAAACACCATGCTGTCCCCAATAAGGACTTTCATATAATACAGAATCCTCAGCTAATACCGTCAAACTCATCCTGTCTAAATATTCAAATTCCATCTGATTATTACTCCTTTCTTAAATCTTGTTTACACTCCTTCTGCTTTTGGTTTAGAGTAATTAGCTACAATAAGTCCCGCAACCACCGCTATCAAAGTGGGTACTAACCAGGCCAACCCTTGATTCCCCAGGGGCAGGCTTGAATTCATTCTGGTAAAGAAATTATTAGCAAAGCCTATACCGGGCAGGAAATCTCCTATACTAAACAGAATAGCAACAATGGTTCCAATCTGTGTGGCTAATTTTACCCGTTCAAAATTAGAAAATATGTTCATAACCAATATTACTACCAGAGCCGGATATATGAGCATTAACCAGGGCACGGTATAACCTACCACTTTCGATAAGCCTATTAAACCAATTAAAAAACCGATTACACTGCTCAAAGCAACTGTAGTGGTATATTTTAGTTTCCCGTTGGTCATCTGCTGGAAAGTATCTCCTGCGGTTGAAGTAAGACCAATAGAGGTGGTTATATTGGCAAAAGTAAGAATAATAGCAAAGACAATAATACCAAAATATCCCAACAATCCTCTGGCAAATTCCACAGTTAGAATACCAACATCTGCGTCAGGGAATTTTGCTCCCGAAGAGGCACCTAAATAAGTAAGAACAGTAGAGGTTAAAAACAGCATTATTGCGGTAATAGAACCAATTATAATTAAATTATATTTGCGTGATTCCTTAGTTTTAACTCCTCTCAAATTAAATTCATTGATAAGCCAGAGACCAAATAAGGAAGCTCCTAAAGCATTCATGGTATTATATCCATTTAAGATACCTTCTGAGAATGCTGTGGGAGAACCGGGAGAAACAGGACTAGCCAGCGGGGAAGCTATTCCTTTTATTACTAATATGACCATAAATACTATCAGGATGGGGGCAAGAAATTTCCCCAGATTATCAATGACCTTAGAGCGATTATAGGCAAAATAATAATTTAGGGCAAAAAAGATGAGTAAGGTTACCCATATAGGTATATTGGGGAAAAATTGGGCAACGGCCATCTCATGAGTAGCAGAGCTGACTCTGGGTAAAATAAAGACAGGACCTATTATTAACATAGATAGGGTAGTGAAAACTGCGCCAAAATTCTTTCCCAATACACTGGAGGCCAGACCGAAGAGAGATTTATCCTGTATAGAGACTGCTAAATAGGCAATGAAAACTCCTAAACTATTAATAACACCATATCCTAATGCGGCAATAAGCCAGCAAATTCCAGATTCTCTTCCCAATATGGGAGGGAAAATCAGGTCACCTACACCAAAATGACCTGAGAAAATAGCTGCTGATATTACCAGTATTACCCCCCAGGGGAGTAAATTTTTGTTTTTTTCATCCATATTATTCAACTCCTTCTTTATCCTTCCTCAATTTTAAAATAGTGAAGTAGAAAAAGTACAATAACTCGTGCAGTTAAGTGATTTTGTCTGTTTTTTACCATCAATCACCTCCTCAAAAAACTTCCTTTGAGTATAAACTTAAGAAAAATAGTTACAAAAGTAAAAGATATAGGATTTTTCATTAAACTGACTATCATAATTCAAATTTTTAATATTCTCATTCAGTCAAACAAAATAACAATGATAATCATTTTCTATAAAAGATATATAAAAAAATATATCTTGTCAAATTATTTCTATTGCTATTCTCAGCTTATCACATCACGGTAATCTCAAAAGATATTACTTTAAGACCTTATTTCGTTAACTTCATCTTGATAAGCTCTGGTTAACATTACCACATCCTGATTTAAGGTAACACCATCAAAACCATTTTTAAGATGTTCTCTTGCCTCTTGAGTAGTGCTAGTATGGATAAAGACAAACTTTCCAGCATCCTGAGCAACCCTTTTAACCCTTCTTAGTGCTGATAAAAACTCCTTGTCATCAAATTTTCCTGGCTTTTTTAGGGCTACTGATAAATCAAAGGGACCAATGAAGATTCCATCTATTCCATCAATAGCACATATCACTTCAATATTATCCAAAAAACCAATAGTTTCACACTGAGGAATTAACAAAGTTTCTTTATTACAAATTTCAAAATATTTTTCTAAGCCACCACTGGAAAAATCTTCAAAACCAAATCCTCCGCTTCGAGACATTGCTACGCCCCGCTGCCCTATAGGATAGTACTTGCCATATTTCACAATATTTCTTACCTCATCTATCGTTTCTAAACAGGGAATAACCAGTCCTTTGGCACCAATATCAAGCATCTTCAAAATAGAATCACGATTCTGGTTTTTAACCCTCACCAGTGGCGTGATACCACGAAACTCCGCCGCCAGTACAAAATTTATAGTGCTTTCCACATCGGCAGGCCCATGTTCGCAATCTATTACCAGAAAATCCAAGCCTGCCAGTCCTAAACATTCCACCGCCAAGGTACTGTTCAATCCAAAAAATGTCCCTACTACCGGTATCCCCTTTTCTATTTTTCTTTTCATCCTGTTTTCTATCATATGGAAATATCTCTCCTATTGTTAATGGTTAAATACTGAAAAATGATTTCCCACCTATTATCATTTTATATAATATTATATAGCTTTTCTTTACAATTTTCCCCTGTCTAAATATCGTTCCATTTAATATTTTTTACATTAATTTTCACTTTCTCTTTTGTAATATTAATTTTTTTATCTACGGATATATAATTATTCCAAAAGCTATTAAACTTGTCACTATAATTTTATATTTTTCTGCCCAATACCAATTATTATAATCGTGTCTTTTAATTCGGTTTATTTGCACTAATCTAATTTTTGAGTCCGAATTTTCTTTATGTAGAGAAAATAAAATAATAAAAAACAAGAGAAAAGATGCTTAATTTTTGTCAATAAATAATCTTACCATTTATCATATCTATTACAAAAGTTGTATCAGGCAATGTTCAGGGTTTAACATTTTATGATATACTTTATATTAGGTTATAAAATATAGGAGGTTTGTATGAAAATTCTATTATGTACTGATGGTTCAGAACCCAGTCAAAAAGCATTAGAAAAAATTGTCATGATGGCAGAAAAATGTAAAATAGAAGAGATAGCTATCATTCACGTTTATGATAAGAGCCAATACACTTCCCTTCCTTTTTTCCCAGATGGTGGTATTAGCATCACTGAAGAAGAGATTGAAAGCCTGGAAAAGATAAAAGAGAAAGAAAGAATAGAAAGTAAAAAGTTATTAGCAAAAGCTTCCCAGGTTTTTAAAGACAAAAATATAAAAGTCAGAACTATATTCAGGGAAGGACACCCCTCTCATATTATTGTTGAGGTAGCAAACAAAGAAGGATTTGACATGATTGTACTGGGTAGCAGGGGTTTGAGTGGTTTTAAAAAGGTATTCCTGGGAAGTGTGAGCAATGCTGTCCTCCACGAAGCCAAAGATTGCAGTATACTCATTGTAAAATAGGAATGGGCTAAAATTGAAGCTTCATTAAAAAGAATATTTTAGTTTTCTTATACCATTGCTTAACTTCTCTAAGTTTTTAAATTATACCTTCTGTTCCGGTAAAAATTTTCAGGGGTTAGCCCTGGAAGTAAAGCAAAAAGTATCGAAGCTAATATTCCATGGACTAACCCCCTTTGTCCTTTTAGGGTATATAGTATTTGATTTCCAGTTTAGGACGTTTAAGAGCATCTGTATTATTTGATGAGCAGAACATAGCCAACGCTTTGATGGTGAATTCATTTTTAGCACTTAGCATCAATCCGTAATTTGGGTAGGTTCCCCTGAACCAACCACTAACTAAAACGGTAATATCTCGTTCCCTCCATTGGTTTGAAACATGGTCAATAATCCATGACCCACCTAATGCCACTCGGGAAGTTGGGGGTTGATTATTCCAGGTAATAGTATTTTCATTCCACCCACCTTCTGCTCTCCATAAAAAAATCTCCATATTTGGATAGCCACTTTCTCCGGTATAATTATCCTGATATAGTTTCAGTTTTGCCTCTATTATGACTGCACCAGTTGGGATAGAACTTAAGTTAAATTTTATGTATGTTCTATTGACATCCAAAGGTGAAACCCACCATGCTCTCCCGACAAAAAGTACTGAAGAATCTCCACTCATGCTTGTATCTGGCAAATACCTACATACATCAACATCCTGTCCATCAATTGGCCCCGGTTGTATGATTTTAATTTCATTCACTCTTATTTTGACTTTTGCAGTGACACTACCCACACTATTGGTAGCAGTCAGGGTATAGGTAGTAGTTGTAATGGGAATCACGGTACGAACTCCAGCAATTATCTCTACACTGCCAATACCAGGTTCAATTTTTACGCTAGTAGCATTAGTGACATCCCAGCTCAAGGTAGAGTTTCCTCCTGAATCAACAACCTCTGGGGTAACATTAAAGAAATTTATAGTTGGTTTTGGGGCAATCGTTATTATAGCAGTGGCAGTGACACTACCCACACTATTTGTAGCAGTCAGGGTATAAGTAGTAGTTCTAGTTGGTCTTACAGAACGAGCATCTATTGAAGAAACACTGCCGATACCTTGGTCTATGGTGACACTGGTGGCACCGGTAACATTCCAGCTCAAGGTAGAGCTTCCACCTGATGCAATTGTTGGGGGAGTGGCTTTAAAAGAATTGATAGTAGGTTTAGGAGCAATTGTTACTGTAGCAGTTGCATAGACACTGCCAGAACTATTAGTGGCAGTCAGGAGATAGTTAGTGGTAGTGGCTGGGCTTGTGGAACGAGTTCCTGTGGAAGAAACACTGCCAATCCCATGAGAAATGGTGACACTGGTGGCACCGGTAACATTCCAGCTCAAGACAGAACTATCACCGGGGGCTATTGTTGGAGGAGCAGCTGTAAAGGAATTAATAGTTGGTTTAGAAGGAATGGGGCCACCACAGCCTAACAAAAAGGATAATATAAAGAAAATAATAGAGAGCTTATAAAATAACCGGATAATCTTAATTTATTTTTCATCTGAAAAGACCTCCTCGCCTTCAGATTTTAAGATTGCTTACAAAAAGTATTTCACCCCCTCCTTTTTATGGTTATAAAGATAATAGAAGAGAGTATTAATTAAGGAACCAACACATTTTTATATAATTATAGCTGTAACAAATCGTATTTACAATATTTATTGTAGCTGACTGAATGTTTTGTCTTATTTGCTATATTCTGCTGACATTAACTATTTTTATGTAGTATTAATATTTAAAAAGGAAA